>Ga0308161_1000086_pt1 | contig 282857 bp, 239 predicted proteins | sample PhyFR2_FD_201034 | JGI IMG/M metagenome (GOLD analysis project Ga0308161, IMG submission 201034) | Phyllosphere microbial communities from UC Gill Tract Community Farm, Albany, California, United States - DLSLF.R2 | ecosystem: Host-associated > Plants > Phyllosphere > Unclassified | place...
TTTGAGCTGCCGCAACAACGTTTAAAGTTGCACCGTTAAGTGTCTGGTTGTTGTGATCAGCGATAACTAAAATACTCATGATTTTATCCTTCTGTATTAGATCACTTTCGCTTCGTTTTTCAATTTTTCAACAAGCTCGTCTACAGACTTCACTTGTACGCCAGCTTTACGTTCAGCAGGAGCTTCAACTTTAATTGTTTTAAGCTTAGTACCTGTTGCAACGCCATAATCAGCAGGTGATTTAGTATCAAGTGGCTTTTTACGCGCTTTCATGATGTTTGGAAGAGCAGCATAACGTGGCTCATTCAAACGTAAGTCAGTTGTGATGATTGCAGGAAGTGCAAGCTCAACAGTTTGTAAACCACCGTCGATTTCACGAGTTACCTGAACTTTACCACCGTCAACTTTAACTTCAGATGCGAAAGTACCTTGACCTGCACCAAGTAAAGCACCAAGCATCTGACCTACTTGGTTAGAGTCGTCATCAATTGCTTGTTTACCAAGAAGAATAAGTTCTGGTTTTTCAGCATCAACTACGCCTTTCAAGATTTTAGCAACTTCAAGAGCGCCAACTTCATCAGCAGTTTCAACTAAAATACCACGGTCAGCACCTAGAGCCATTGCAGAACGAATTTGTTCTTGAGCTTCTTTAGCACCCACTGAAACAACAACGATTTCAGAAACTGTTCCTTTTTCTTTTAAGCGAACCGCTTCTTCCACTGCGATTTCACAGAATGGGTTGATTGACATCTTAACGTTGGTAAGGTCAACCCCACTATTGTCCGGCTTAACACGAACTTTAACGTTGGCATCAACCACACGTTTTACAGCGACAAGAGCCTTCATGTAATCCTCGGCTGTTCTAAGCAAGTAAATGTAATGAAGAGTATTCTAACTCTTCGATTGAAACTTTTTAGGTGCCCTATCTTGCAATGTATTTGGCATTTCGGTCAAGTCACAATTTCCGCTACAGCCATAAAAAAGATGAAACGCTCAGTTCACAAAATGAAAATAATGATTCATTCTATTTATTTAGCTCATCAAAATGATGAATATTAAACTTTGATTTTTTTAATATTTTATAAAATTCAATGATCTAAACCAGCATTTTTTATCACGTTTGAAATGATCTGTAACGGTTCATTTCCTGCAAACTTACCCACCTTTTCACTTTCGAGAAAACTTGGCAATTAAGTAATAACATCAATTCAACAAATGTACGGAATAAACTGGAAAAGTAGACGACGATTAATCGCTCAAATTTGCAACATAATATATCAGGATTTAGCTTTTTTGCGCCCGAGGATGTGTTTGATCGTACACTTTTGCCAATTGTTCAAAGTCGACATGGGTATAGATCTGCGTAGTGGAAAGATTGCTATGTCCCAACATTTCCTGCACAGAACGTAAATCGCCACTGGCAGAAAGCATATGACTGGCAAAACAATGACGTAATAAATGTGGATGCAAGTCGACATTGACACCCGCTCGTTGCGCTTGCGACTTGACCCGATTTTCAATTTGACGCGGTGTTAAGGCATTACCACGTTGCGAGATAAAAACCGATGAATCCGCATTAAAGTTACCTTGCCAGATCCGATAGATTTTCAACCATTCAACCAAACTGTCTTTGGCTTTGCTTCCAAATGGGACAATTCGGGTTTTATTCCCTTTACCTGTGATGCGTAATAGCTGCCGATTGAAATCAATATCCTTAATGGTTAAGCCTTGCAATTCAGCCAGACGTAAACCGCTTGAATACAGTAGTTCCAGTATTGCTTTATCTCGCAGCCACAGTTGCTGCTCAATCGGTTTTTCAGGGGCCGCCTGATCTAGAATTTGATGAACCGTCTCAATATCGATCATCCCCGGTAAAGGTCGTGGTTGACGCTTCAATTTAAAATCTTCAGATGGATTCTGCTCAAGATATTGCCCTTGCTCTGCCCACTTCATAAATTGGCGAATAGATGTCAAATGCCGCTGTAAACTGCTAGAACTCAATTGATCCCGCTCAACACGGGCAGCCAGATACTCTCTCAAATCTGATGCTTCAATATCTTGTAGTTGTAATTGTTTTTGTTCGCAGAAATGAAAGAAATCGGTTAAGTCACGTTGATAGGCCGAAATGGTATGTTCCGACTGATTTTGAATAATACGTTCTTTTAACCACATGGACAGTAGTTTTGCAGGGGTTTCCAAATGACTCTCCATGCTGATAAATAAAGCTGAGTACAGTCTAGCAAATTTTTTCCCCTATTCATCCACAACCTTCTCGAACAATCCATTGCGCTGTACTACAATCATTTTTAAGTTTTAAATGGTGCTTGATCAATGACAACCATGCTTATTCCCTATCTTGTTGCAATTACCCTGCTGACACTTACGCCTGGCCTTGATACCACGCTTATCATTCGTACAGCAACATTAGAAGGTAAAGCCAAAGCCTTTCAGGCAGCCTTGGGTATTAATCTGGGTTGTATTGTGTGGGGAATCATCGTGGCTTGTGGCTTAGGTGCCTTATTGATGACCTCAGATATCGCCTTTAATCTTTTAAAATGGATGGGCGCAATTTATCTGACGTGGTTAGGTTTAAATCTGCTGTTAAAACCACGTACCCAACTTGCCGATATCAATGAAACAACCGTAACGCAGAACTGGTTCATCAAAGGTTTTTGGGGCAATTTACTCAATCCTAAAGTTGGTATTTTTTATATTTCCTTCTTACCTCAATTTATCCCGCAATCCTCATCTCCAATCATCTGGACCATGGGTCTGGTGATGATTCATGTGGTAATTGGACTGATCTGGTCTATTTTCCTGATCTCCGCGATGCAGTCCATTTCTGGCTATTTAAAACGACCAAAATTCATTAAATATATGGATCGTATCACTGGCAGTATTTTTATTCTGTTTGCACTCAAGCTGGCCTTCAGCAAACGATAAAATATAAAAAAGCGCGTTGATTAAAGCGCGCTTTTTTTAAATCCAAGATGCTCAGCCTTGGAAATATCTTAAATCCAGACGTGCATCATAGACATGTGTGGTTGGGCCTGTCATCCACACCACATCACCTTCACGCCAAGCAATGTGTAATTTACCGCCCGCAAGTTGAACTTCAACTTCATTGGCAAGTAAGCCACGGCGCATACCACTCACCGCAGCAGCGCAAGCACCTGTGCCACAAGCCAAAGTCTCGCCAACGCCACGTTCATACACACGTAAACGAATATGCTTTTCATCAAGGATCTGCATAAACCCAGCATTGACACGTGCAGGGAAACGCGAATGAGATTCCACTTGTGGGCCCATACGTTCTACATCTGCCGTTAATACATCAGGGACAATGGTCACCGCATGCGGATTTCCCATGTTCACTACATCAATATTAATGCTTTGATTGTCAGCAAGTGCCAATGCATATAAGCCTTCAATATCTTCATGCTCTTGAGTCACAAACGGAATTTCTTCTGGAAGAAACTTCGGTTGCCCCATATTCACGCGTACCCAACCGTTAGCTCCCAATTCAGGTTCAACAATCCCCGCTTTGGTTTGCACACGGATTTTGGTTTTAGTGGTCAGTTGACGCTCATGTACAAAACGGGCAAAACAACGTACACCATTACCGCACTGCTCTACTTCAGAGCCATCGGCATTGAAAATTCGATATTTAAAATCAACATCAGGTAAATCTGGTGGCTCAACGATCAATAGCTGATCAAAACCCACCCCAAAATGACGATCTGCCAAACGCTGAATCGTGACCGTATCTAAATAAGCTCGCTGGGTAACGAGGTCAACGACCATAAAATCATTGCCCAAACCATGCATTTTGGTAAATTCTAAATACATCTCTACTTATTCCTCAGGCAATAAACGCTCTTTTTCCCAGAGTGATTCTATGGTTTCACGCTCACGAATTAAATAGGCTTGATCACCACTGACCATAACTTCGGCAGCTCGACCACGAGTATTATAATTAGAGCTCATTACAAAACCGTATGCACCTGCACCCAGCACCGCCAGCACATCATTTTCCTGAAGTGCCAAGTCACGCTCTTTACCTAGGAAATCACCAGTTTCACAGATCGCACCGACCAAATCCCATGTTTTCACTTCAACATCAGCACTTGGATTCACCGATTGGATATCCATCCATGCTTCATACAGCGCAGGACGAATTAAGTCATTCATTGCTGCATCAATAATGGCAAAGTTACGATGGTTGGTCGGTTTTAATAGATCAACCTTGGTTAATAATGCACCAGCATTGGCAGAAATACTACGGCCTGGTTCCATATACACTTTCAAACCCAGCTTCTCTAAAGCTGGACGCATCGCATTGGCATATTCTTCAACACTTGGCGGCGTTTCATCTTTATAACGCACGCCCAAACCACCACCGATATCAATATGTTTGAGGTTAATACCCAGACTTTTCAACTGCTCAATCATTAAAATGACACGATCAAGCGCATCGACAAAGGGCTTGGTTTCCGTCAACTGTGAACCAATATGGCAATCGATCCCAATAATCTCGAGATTCGGCAATGACGCTGCATATTGGTAAGTTTCATTCACCGTATCGCTTGGGATACCAAACTTATTTTCTTTCAAGCCAGTTGAGATATAAGGATGCGTATTGGCATCAACATCAGGATTTACACGTAAAGAAATCGGTGCTTTCTTTCCTAATTTTGCTGCCACTTTCTGAATACGATCCAGCTCGGCATGTGACTCCACATTGAAACAGGCAATGCCAACATTTAAGGCTTTTTCGATATCTGCTTCAGATTTACCCAAACCAGAGAATACGATTTTTGAAGGCTCACCACCGGCTACCAGTACACGCGCCAATTCGCCACCTGTAACAATGTCAAAACCTGCGCCCACTTTTGCCAATACATTAAGAACAGCCAGATTTGAGTTTGACTTCACCGCAAAACAGATTTGATGATCAATAAAATCAAAAGCACGATGCATATCCAAATAATGCTTTTCAAAAGTTGCTTTTGAATAAACATATAAAGGCGTGCCATATTGCTGTGCGAGCTGATCGAGTGAACATTGCTCAGCATGCAATACTCCATTAATGCGAGTGAAACTCATGAAGATGTCCTTATTTACAAACTTAAGGTGAAATGGTTTGTTATTGCGTCGTGGATGATGTTGCCTGACTTGCCTCTTCGACTTCATCTTTGCTTACATCAGATGAAGTTTTAGCCTGAGATGCTTCATTTTTATAAAGCAAATATTTTGCGCGTTTGTCTTGGTTTGGATCAGATGGCAAATGCAATTCACCCGTCTGGCCACAGGCAGTTAAAACAATACTGCTTAATAATAAACTGATAGAACAAATGGCTTTAAGCATCTGAGCACCTAACTTTTACAATTCGGAGCAGTATAGCGTGATCATTTGATTGGCTAAAGTCTAAACTTGAATGAATCAAGCAATAACCATAAAAAAACGCCGACTTTAAGGTCGACGTTTTAAGTATTCAGTCCAGTGCTTGCTTATTTTTTCTTATAGAATAAATAACCAATTGCCAGAATGACAAACCAGATCGGGCTCACTTTGAGTGATTCTAAAGTGGTTTCATCCAATGCAAGGAAGTAGATCGTTGCAAGGAAGAATAAAATTACAACCCAGCATGTGAACACGCCACCAGGAAGTTTAAAGCTTGATTGTGCATGCAACTCTGGACGATTTTTGCGGTAGTTAATATAACTCCACATAATAATGATCCATACACAGATGAACAGAATCGTTGAGAGCGTTGTTGCAAGCGTGAACGCTGTTACCTCATCGTTCGTCCCTGTTTGTAATTTATAAACAAACTGTACGAATGCACCGATAAAGATACAGATTGACGAGAAAATCAATGCTTTTGAAGGCACAGCAGATTTAGATAGTTTTCCAAACAACTTCGGTGCTTGCTGATCTGTAGATAGACCAAACAACATACGGCTAGTCGAGAAGACACCACTGTTCATGGATGACATCACCGAAGATAACACCACCAAGTTCATGATAATCGCAGCTGACGCAATACCCGCTTGTGAGAAGATGTTGACGAATGGGCTAACTTTAGGATTGATCTGATCCCAAGGGGTTACACACATCACCACAAATAATGCCAATACATAGAAAATGATGATACGGATTGGAATCGAGTTAATTGCTTTTGGTAAGTTACGTTTAGGATCCTGAGTTTCAGCAGCCGTTGTACCCACCAATTCCACACCAACAAAGGCGAAAATGGCAATCTGGAAGCCCGCTAAAAAGCCATCAAGACCTTTCGGGAACATCCCGCCATGCGTCCAGAGATTCGAAACGCTGGCAACTGTACCAGAAGCATTGGTAAACCCAGTAAAGATCATCCAAAGACCCACAGCAATCAAGACAATAATCGCTGTGATCTTCACCATCGCAAACCAGAACTCCATTTCACCGAATAATTTTACGGTGACCAAGTTCAGGCCCAATACAAACATGATCGCGACAGTACTAATCAGCAAACCACCTAATGGCGTGAAGGACTCCCCACCATTAAAGAATTCCAGATAGTAAATAATGGCGGATAAATCTGCGATACCAATCGTGACCCAACAGAGCCAGTAAGTCCAGCCAACAAAATAGCCTGCCCACGGGCCGATTAAATCCGTCGATAAATCGATAAAAGATTTGTAGTTTAGGTTAGATAGCAATAATTCCCCTAATGCACGCATTACGAAGAACACCATCAAACCAATGGTCATATAAATAAACAGAATAGATGGTCCAGCTAGACTAATCGTTTTACCAGACCCCATGAACAACCCTGTTCCGATTGCACCACCAATCGCAATCAACTGTAGATGTCGATTAGATAGACTACGGTGAAGTCCGCTTTGCTCAGCAGCCTCACTCAGATTTTGATTGGACATTTTACAAAAACTCTCCAGTGTTTTTAGTTCATTAACTAAAGTCCGCTCTCAATAACGATTCGTACCATTTTCGGTATCTTTTTTCGTTATCTATCGCTTGTCTGACTTTAGCTAAGCAATTTTTTACCTGTATTTGTCAAAATACAATTGAATTCGATCATACGCACAAGGCCAAAACAATACAATGAACTTGTGAGGGCAACTAAACGGCCATAAAAAAGCAAGTATAAAAAAAGAGGTGACATTAGATGCCACCTCTACACAATGAATAAAAATATTAATTTATTTTTCAATCATTAGATGATTGCTGCTTTTTATTTTTGAGACGCTCTTCCCAGAATGTCGCATTACGGATGCCCAACTTAACTGGATCAAATATAAACTCCTTAACTCCAGCTTTTTGCTGTTCTTCATAATCTTTCAGCGCTTTGATGGTTGGCTTCCAGATAAAATAAGTGACAATAATACCAATGATATTGATCCATGCCATCAAGCCAACGCCAAGATCACCAATGCCCCAGATATAACCAGTCGCACTGACCACACCGTAAGCCACAGAAATCATAATGAAGCATTTCGTGATAAATAATAATGACGGTGTCTTGGTGATATAGCTCAGATAAGTAATGTTGGTTTCAGCAATATAGTAATACGCCACGATGGTCGTAAAAGCGAAGAAAAACACAGCCAATGCGACAAAAATCTGCCCAAAGCCGCCAAAGACCGTACTAACCGCCATTTGTGTAAAGGCTGGTGAACCAATTTCAGTCGTTGCTGCAACATTCTGCACAATAAACTGGCCTGCTTCTAAAGTGCCTTGCACATTATATGTATCTGTAATCAAAATCATAAAAGCAGTAGCAGAACATACAAATAAGGTGTCTACATAAATCGAAAAAGATTGTACAAAACCTTGCTGTGCAGGGTGCTGAACTTCTGCCGCTGCCGCTGCGTGTGGCCCTGTTCCCTGTCCTGCCTCATTGGAATAAATACCACGTTTCACGCCCCAGCCAATCGCGGCACCGACACCCGCCATTGGAGAAAAAGCATCTTCGAAAATCAGCTTGATAACACCCGGTAATTCTTGAATATTCATCGCGACAATAATGACAGCCATCAGGATATAACCTGCTGCCATAAAAGGTACGACCAGCTCGGCAAAACGCGCAATCCGTTTAATGCCTCCAAAAATAATAATTGCCAATAAAGTTACAATCACAACCAGAGCCAATAACTTATATGCGCCGATATTACCAAATACGATCGCGCCTTCACCCGTAACCTGAGTAAAGGCATTCCCGACTGCATTGGCCTGAATCCCTGGTAAAAATAGACCACAGGAAATGATCGCTGCAACAGCAAACAAAATCCCTAACCAGCGCTGTCCAAGGCCTCGGTCAAAATAAAATGCTGGCCCACCACGATATTCACCCTGATACTCCACCTTGTAGATTTGACCGAGGGTTGATTCGACATAAGCAGTACTTGCACCTAGAAATGCAACCAACCACATCCAGAAGACGGCACCTGGCCCACCAAATCCGATTGCAGCCGCCACACCTGCAATATTACCTACACCGACACGCCCAGATAGAGAAACAGATAAAGCTTGGAATGAAGAAATCCCTTGTGCTGAGGATGAACCATTAATTAACAGCTTTGCCATTTCCTTAATTTGGCGCACCTGTACAAACCGAGTCAAAATAGAAAAAAATAAACCTGCACCTAAACACAAATAGATTAGGGCTTTACTCCAGATAATACTATTTGCCCAATCCACAATTTCTGCTGCACTCATAAACATCAACCTTTGTTATATTTAAAAAGTAGCGACTGCTAAATTTTGATTTATTTAAATATGAGCAATATCTATGCCATGCCTTTCACAAGACAGAGACAATCAATTGTCAAAACCATTCAAGGGAAAAAGTAAATTGAACAAAAAAACCAGTTGCTAAAAACACATTGCCTATAGCTTGTAAAAGTTATAAATCATGTTATTTTCCTGAGCAGTTCCCTTTTACCCATGAGTGACGAAACTGTGCTGTCTCCTTTTTTATCCATGAATAGAGTACTCAGCATCTTGATTAAATTTTCGTCCTAACTCTTTTTAACCAATCTAAAGAAATTTTTCAATTTTATCTTATGGCAAAAATTAAAACGGTTTATCGCTGCGAACAATGCGGTGCTGATCATCCCAAATGGGCAGGTCAATGTTCTGAGTGTGGAGAATGGAACAGCCTATTAGAAGTTCGCGTCGAACCTGTCGTTACGCATCGTAGCCAACCTAAAATGGGCGGCGGTTATGCGGGACAAGTAGCAAACCTTACCACCCTCAACCAGATCTCGGTTACACACGAAACTCGCCTGCAAACTGGTATTAGTGAGTTTGATCGCGTATTGGGTGGCGGCTTGGTCACAGGCTCAGTCGTATTGATTGGTGGTGACCCAGGTATTGGTAAGTCAACCATCCTGTTGCAGACCGCAACGCATATGGCCAGTAAAAAAAGTTCTGCCCTCTATGTCACGGGCGAGGAATCATTGTCTCAAGTGGCCTTACGTGCACAACGTCTTGATTTACCCACTGATTCGCTCAAAGTCATGGCTGAAACCTGTGTCGAACGGATTTGTGAAGTACTGGCACAAGAACGCCCTGCTGTTGCAATTCTGGATTCTATTCAGACGCTGTATACCGAAACCTTACAGTCGGCCCCAGGCGGCGTGTCGCAAATTCGAGAATCCGCAGCTTTATTGACACGTTTTGCGAAAAATAGCGGTACTGCCTTATTTCTTGTTGGTCATGTAACCAAAGAAGGTGCGCTTGCTGGCCCACGTGTTTTAGAACATATGGTCGATTGTGTGCTTTATTTTGAAGGCCAATCTGACTCGCGTTACCGTATGATTCGTGCAGTCAAGAACCGTTTTGGTGCAGTCAATGAACTGGGCGTATTCGGCATGACTGATAAAGGCTTACGTGAAGTAGCCAATCCATCTGCAATTTTCCTGAGTCGTTATGATGAAGCCATTCCGGGTTCAATCGTGATGATTAGCCGTGAAGGTACTCGCCCACTTCTTGTTGAAGTTCAAGCTTTGGTCGATGATGCACATGGGCAGCCGCGTCGAGTTGCACTGGGTCTCGAACAGAACCGCTTAAATATGCTACTAGCAGTCATGCACCGACACGGTGGTGTACAAACTTCTGGGCAAGATGTTTATGTCAATGTGGTGGGTGGTCTGAAAATTACCGAGACAGGTTCTGACTTGGCGGTATTACTTGCCTGTGCTTCCAGTTTACGCGGTAAAGCGTTACCACAGCAGCTTGCGGTATTTGGTGAGGTGGGTTTATCGGGTGAAATTCGTCCTGTACCCAATGGTCAGGAACGCTTAAAAGAAGCTGCAAAACATGGCTTTAAATATGTGATTTTACCAAGAGGTAATGCACCACAAAAATCAATTGATGGGGTACAAATCATTGCTGTTGCACGTTTGCATGAGGCCTTAACCGAAGCAATGCAGCTCAGTGATGAACTATGATCAGTATCTGACATAAAAAAACATACTTTTCTAGTTGAAATTCTATGTAAATACCTTCATAAATACATTTACAAATTGAATTTAAATAGGAATTTTCGATGCAAGTACACCAGCGTGGCTTGATGGCAGCTCTTTTGATGGCAACTTTAGTCGCTGCACCGCTTGCAGAAGCAAAACGTGCGGGTGGCGGTAAAAGCCATGGTATGAGCAGATCTAGTTCATCTAGCCAATCTTATCAGCCGTCACGTCAAGCAGCTCCAGCGCCTCAACAACAAACTGCGCCTCAAAGATCAGGTCCAGGTGTGGGCTCTATGGTTGCTGCGGGTGTTGCAGGTGCAGCAGTCGGTGCTGTAGCTGCCAATGCATTGGCGGATGACAAGCAACATAACCCAACAGCGACTGAGCAAGAAGCTGCTCAGCAAGCTCAACAGCAACAGGAAGAAAAAGGTGGTATTCCTGGCTGGATCTGGGTGCTTCTCGCTGCTGCAATCGCCTTCTTTGTGTTCCGCAGATTGGGCGCAAAAAAAAAATTAGCAACCAATAATCCTTACGCTCCAAACAATGGCGGTCAAAATAACTTTGGCCGTCAGGTTCCACCTCAAGCAGCGCCACGTCAAGCAGCAGATAACACCAATATTTTTGGTCAATCTGTAGGGGGTGGTACTGCGGCTCCTCAAGCACCATTTGGTGGCGCGTCTATGAGCAGTGGCAATCAATTACCAGATGGTACTGAGCCTGCTGCATTCTTACGTATTGCACGTCAACGTTTTAACCATATTCAATCGGTAAACAGCGCAAGCAATGTCGAAGAAATCCGTCGTTATTTAACGCCTGAGCTTTATAGTTCAATGCATAGCGATATCATGGCAAACCAAGATCAAGACGTTGCTGAATTTAGCAATCTCAATGCAATGGTTGTCGAAAGCACAACTGAAAATGGTCAATATGTCGTGAGCGTACGCTTTACGGGTACAGTAAGTGAAGATCTAAACAGCTTGCCACAACCTTTTGCTGAAATCTGGCATTTTGTTAAGCCTGCTGGTTCACAACAAGATTGGGTTGTTGCAGGTATTCAACAAGCTTAATCATCTTATAAAATGAAAAAAGAGCTATTTCGATAGCTCTTTTTTTATGGGCTTTATTTTTTACCAAGGCTAAAAAAAGCCATCCTCTATAGAGAATGGCGGAGTGTAAAACAACAAAAATAGAGTTCTTATGAATAACTAACAGCACAACCTAGCACGATCTGTCTATTGATACTAACGGATAAGATCTTTAAAAAATATTCCTCATTTGGGGAATAAAGCCCCTTTATTAGAAGCATTTTAAATCACGCCTAGCTCATTCCTATCGTAGTGTATTTTTAGTGCGCCAATTATCCCCCTAAAATCGCTTCTACGCCTGTTAAAACAGATGATGGCACCTCAACAATACGCTTTAAGATCAGTCTCTCTATGGGCCTTAAAACTCACTCAAATCTATAGTCCCTACCCGCACCCTCAATCAATACCCATAAAAAAAGGCCTTGCCGAAGCAAAGCCTTTAAATTTCATTCTAATCTAATCATTCAGCATCATTAGACAAACTGTAAGAATAACCAGTATAAACCACCAGACAATGCAATCGTTGCTGGTAAAGTGAAGACCCATGCAGAAAGAATGGTTTTCACTGTTGCAAAGTTCAGACCTGATTTATTCGCAACCATGGTACCTGCTACCGCACTGTTTAAAACGTGCGTGGTAGACACTGGCATACCAAGACCATCCGCCGCAGCAATCGTACTCATTGCCACTAACTCGGCAGACATGCCCTGACCGTAAGTCATATGGTTCTTACCAATACGCTCACCCACAGTCACAACAATACGTTTCCAGCCCACCATAGTCCCTAGACCAAGTGCAAGCGCTACTGCAACTTTAACCCAGTTCGGAATGTACTGCAGGAATGAATCTAGGCTATTACGGTATTCTTTTACAACTTTCGCCTGATCTTGATCCATTGCTGGTAAAGCTTCGGCTTTGTCTAAACGTTTGAATGTTGTCGTACTCAAATACATGTCATTACGGATTTCACTGACTGCCGCTTCTGGAATCAATTTAAGATCACCATAGCCCGCAACACGTGTACCAATATGTGATGTCATGCTTGCAAGTGCTGGAACAACTTCAGCGGTTTGTTCTTTGGTCTGGATATATTTGGTTAATACATCACGTGCTTTTTCATCTGTCAGTTCGTTTTGATTAACATTCAAAACCACAGCAGTTTGGGCAGAAAGCTGCTCAAAAGACTGTAAATGTTGTGCATCCAGATTTTTGTTCAATGAGTAAGCTAATGGAACCAAACCGATCAAGATCAACATGATTAAGCCCATGCCTTTTTGACCATCGTTTGAACCATGCGCAAAACTTACACCTGTACAAGTAAAAATCAGGATCGCACGAATTACTGGTGGCGGTGGCTTATTGCCTTCTGGTGGCTGAAACAGCTCCATTTGACGTTTAAAGACTTTCTTCACCAACAAGAATAGAACGGCTGCAAATGCAAAACCAATCAATGGCGAGAAGAGTAAAGCCTTACCAACCTTAATTACTTGATCAATATCAATACCGCTACTGGTCGCACCAGCAGACGCATTCAAGATATGATTCATGATGCCCACACCTAAAATCGAACCGATTAAAGTGTGTGAACTTGATGCAGGAATTCCTAAGAACCACGTGCCTAGATTCCAGAGAATCGCCGCGATTAATAGTGCAAAAACCATCGCGAAGCCAGCGCCGCTGCCGACATTCATGATCATTTCTACAGGAAGTAATGCAATAATACCGTATGCAACCGCACCGCTCGCAACCATAACCCCAAGGAAGTTACAGAAGCCAGCCCACATGACTGCTGCTGGCGCAGGTAATGCATTGGTATAAATAACCGTCGCTACAGCATTTGCCGTATCGTGAAAACCATTTACAAATTCAAAGCCTAAAGCGATGAAAAGTGCCGTCGATAAAAGAATAACTGAATATAAACTTAACGGCGGTACATGTGCCAGATCAGCACTTAACTGAAAACCGATATAAATCAGTGTTGCAACAATAATTGTCAAAAACACCGGCATAAAAAATTTCGGTGTTGGTACATGTACATTCGTCGATTTTGCCTGAGAACTGGCAAGCGGTGAATCCGAAACAGGAGGAAGATTAGAATTCATGTAGACGGTGAGAGGATAATAAAATCCTCTGTATTGTTTAATTAAATTATGACAATTATATGACAAAGGACTGTCACATAAAGCCAAAATTTCATATTTCTACCCTGTTTTTTTGTGTTTCTTTACGATAATTTCACCACATTTTTAATTTTAATCAAGCAAAAACAATGTATTACAAACCTCAAAAGTACAACAAAACTGTTTGTCTGATTTTGCAACAAATGCTACGAAAGATGACATATTTTTGTCACATTCCGAATAAGTTGTTGGCTTTTTAAGCATTATTCCGTTCAATTATGACAACTTAATGAAGCTTTTATGACATTTTCATGTGACCCCATAAATCATACTCTAGCTTGCTGAAAATAAGCGCATTAGCATCTCTTCTGTTACAATGCCCCTGCTTTTTATCTTCATCAGCTACTGGGGTTCCTTCATGTCCACGCTTGCCACCCTACAATCACTTCTTGCCCAACGTATCCTAATTATTGATGGTGCGATGGGAACGATGATTCAACGCCATAAATTAGAAGAAGAAGATTATCGTGGTGAACGTTTTGCAGATTGGGCATCAGACCTGAAAGGCAATAATGACCTATTGGTATTAACACAGCCGCAAATTATTCAAGGCATTCATGAAGCCTATCTCGATGCAGGCGCAGACATTATCGAAACCAACAGCTTTAACGGCACACGCGTTTCGATGTCAGACTATCACATGGAAGACCTCGTGCCAGAGATCAACCGTGAAGCAGCGCGTTTAGCTCGCGCCGCATGTGACAAGTATTCGACCCCAGATAAACCTCGTTTTGTTGCTGGTGTCCTTGGCCCAACATCACGTACCTGTTCAATCTCGCCAAATGTCAACGATCCAGCATTCCGTAATATTACCTTTGATGAATTAAAAGAAAATTATATTGAGGCAGCGCATGCCCTGATCGAAGGTGGTGCAGACATTCTGTTGATCGAAACCGTATTTGATACTTTGAACTGTAAGGCCGCGATTTTTGCAGTGAAAGAAGTCTTCAAGCAAATCGGTCATGAATTACCATTGATGATTTCGGGCACCATCACCGATGCATCAGGCCGTACTTTAACGGGGCAAACAGCAGAAGCGTTCTGGAACTCGGTTCGTCACGGTGATTTACTGTCGATTGGTTTTAACTGTGCCCTTGGTGCAGATGCCATGCGTCCACACATCAAAACCATTGCTGATGTTGCAGATACCTTTATTTCAGCCCATCCGAATGCGGGCTTGCCAAACGCCTTCGGTGAATATGATGAAACCCCAGAACAAACCGCAGCATTTATTAAAGAATTTGCTGAAAGTGGTCTCATCAATATTACTGGTGGCTGCTGTGGAACCACACCCGACCATATTCGTGCGATTTATAATGCAGTCAAAGACATTCAGCCACGCCAAGTGCCTGAAACTATTCCTGCTTGCCGCTTAAGCGGTTTAGAACCCTTTAATATTGATGAAAATTCCTTATTCGTGAATGTTGGTGAACGTACCAACGTGACGGGTTCAAAAAAGTTCCTGCGTCTCATTCGTGAAGAAAACTTTGCAGAAGCTTTGGAAGTAGCTCAGCAACAAGTTGAAGCGGGTGCGCAAATTATCGACATTAACATGGATGAAGGGATGCTCGATTCGCAAAATGCGATGGTGCATTTCTTAAACCTTGTCGCATCTGAACCTGATATTTCTCGCGTGCCGATCATGATTGACTCATCAAAATGGGAAATCATTGAAGCAGGCTTAAAGTGTGTCCAAGGTAAACCTGTCGTCAACTCGATTTCTTTAAAAGAAGGCTATGATGAGTTTGTCGAAAAAGCACGCCTGTGCCGCCAGTATGGTGCTGCGATTATTGTCATGGCTTTTGATGAAGCGGGTCAGGCAGACACCGCTGCACGTAAGCGTGAAATCTGTAAACGTTCTTATGATGTTTTAGTCAATGATGTCGGCTTCCCTGCTGAAGATATTATTTTTGACCCGAACGTATTTGCCGTCGCAACAGGGATCGAAGAACACAACAACTATGGCGTCGACTTTATTGAAGCTACGGGCTGGATCAAACAGAACTTGCCGCATGCCATGATTTCAGGTGGTGTATCGAACGTTTCATTCTCCTTCCGTGGTAATGAACCTGTCCGTGAAGCGATTCACTCAGTATTCCTATACCATGCCATCAAGCAAGGCATGACCATGGGGATCGTGAACGCTGGTCAAATGGCGATTTATGATGATATTCCAAAAGAACTGAAAGAAGCCGTTGAAGATGTTGTTCTAAACCAGAACCAAGGTGAATCTGGTCAAAATGCCACAGAAAAATTGCTTGAAGTGGCTGAAAAATACCGTGGTCATAGTGGTGCGCAACGCGAAGCTGAGAACCTTGAATGGCGTAATGAATCTGTTGAAAAGCGTCTTGAATATGCCTTAGTTAAAGGTATCACCACTTATATTGATGAAGATACTGAAGAAGCCCGTTTAAAAGCCAAACGTCCACTCGATGTAATTGAAGGTGCATTGATGGATGGCATGAACGTGGTTGGTGACCTGTTTGGCTCAGGTAAAATGTTCCTGCCACAAGTGGTGAAATCTGCGCGTGTAATGAAACAAGCTGTCGCTTGGCTGAATCCATACATCGAAGCTGAAAAAACAGGTAGCCAATCTAAAGGTAAAGTGTTGATGGCAACTGTTAAGGGCGATGTACACGATATTGGTAAAAATATCGTGGGGGTGGTCTTGGGTTGTAATGGTTATGACATCGTTGACCTTGGTGTGATGGTACCTGCGGAAAAAATCCTGCAAACCGCGATTGATGAGAAATGTGACATCATCGGCTTGTCTGGTTTGATCACGCCATCTTTGGATGAAATGGTGTTTGTTGCGAAAGAAATGCAACGTAAAGGCTTTGACATTCCACTGTTGATTGGTGGTGCAACCACATCGAAAGCACATACTGCGGTGAAGATTGATCCTCAGTATCAAAATGATGCGGTGATCTATGTGGCCGATGCTTCGCGTGCAGTGGGTGTTGCAACTACCCTGCTCTCAAAAGAAATGCGTGGCAACTTTATTGCAGAACATCGTGCTGAATATGCCAAGATTCGTGAGCGTTTAGCTAACAAGCAACCAAAAGCAGCCAAACTCAGCTATGCCGAATCGATTGAAAATGGTTTCAAGGTGGATGACAACTATGTGCCACCAATTCCAAATACTTTAGGCACGCAAGTCATTACCAATTATCCATTGGCGACATTGGTTGAGTACTTTGACTGGACACCATTCTTTATCTCTTGGAGCTTGGCAGGTAAATTCCCGAAAATCCTAACAGACGAAGTTGTGGGTGAAGCAGCCACTGATTTATATAACCAAGCGCAAGCGATGCTAAAAGACATTATCGAGAATAACCGTTTCGATGCCCGTGCTGTATTTGGTTTATATCCTGCACAACGTACAGGTGCAGATACCGTCAGCGTGTTTGATGAATCTGGTCAAAAGGTTACGCATACTTTTGAGCATATTCGTCAGCAGTCAGACAAAGTCACAGGCAAACCGAATTTATCTTTAGCGGACTTTATTAGTACTTCTAAAGATAATACCGATTATCTGGGTGGTTTCACCGTATCGATCTTTGGTGCTGAAGAATTGGCAAATGAATATAAAGCCAAAGGTGATGATTACTCAGCGATTCTGGTTCAGTCTTTGGCCGATCGTTTTGCCGAAGCTTTTGCCGAGCATTTGCATGAACGTATCCGTAAAGAGTTCTGGGGCTATAAAGCCGATGAGACTTTAGGCAATGAAGAATTGATCAAAGAAAAGTATGTGGGTATTCGTCCTGCACCAGGTTACCCTGCTTGCCCAGAGCATTCTGAAAAAGCGGTATTATTTGATTGGTTAGGTTCGGAAGCGAAGATCGGTACCAAGTTGACTGAACACTTTGCGATGATGCCGCCTTCTTCTGTGAGTGGTTTCTATTATTCGCATCCAGAAAGTGAATACTTTAACGTGGGCAAGATTTCTCAAGATCAGCTTGAGGATTATGCAAAGCGTAAAGGTTGGACATTGGATGAAGCGAAGCGTTGGTTAGCACCAAATTTAGATGATTCGATTGGTTAATAGTTGATTGATTAATCATAAAAAACCCTCTTTAATAAAGGGGTTTTTTATATTAAATAATCACTTATGAAAAGATATGCTACAAATTTTTGTTTAGATGTTCCAGCCAAAGGATACTTTTTTATTTTACCGAAGGAGTTGCATTCTGCCAGTAAGGAAACATTAGGATCAATTACTTTTGAATTAGCTAAGAAATGTCATATTTATATGATTGTTCGCCAGCCAAGGTATACCTTTACTCCTGAATCTCTCGAATTAATTTCTTTTACATCAACTGCAGCTGGTAAAATTGCTCATCTGAACTTCAAAATAAGTTATAAGTTAAAAGGGATTTCAAATGAATATGATTTTGAAAACTATAAAATTTTAGTTCCTGAAGAATGTGAAAGTATTGAAATCTCAGCTTATCCTCACCACAATCTACTAGCTAAAGATGCACAAAATAATTCACTAAAATATTACCCTGCCTTGCAAATTGCACACGAAAGAAATAATCATCTTGAAATTTTATATATTGGACAAGCATTTGGTAATGAACAAGGCTCTAGAACAACACTAGATAGATTAAAAAATCATTCAACATTGCAGAAAATACTCGCTATTACTCAAGATGATTTTCCAGATGATCAAATATTAATTGGATCTTTTGAGTTCGATAGAGCTAGATTTCTAAGTAGTATGGATGGAATGGATAAATCAGCTGTCTTTGACGAAACAGATTCACGTAGATTCCATAAGACATTAAATATGGATATTAAACTCAGAGAAGAAATATTTTTAATTGAGGCAGCTTTAGTTAGATACTTTCAACCGCTATATAATATTAAGTTAAAAGATAGTTTACCACAACCTAGCTCCAAGACCATGAGTAAATGTTTCGATTATGACTTTACAGCTTTAAGTGTGAATATTTTCACTGATGAAAAACTAGCCAACTTTTGTTTATATACACAAACTGTTTCACCCAAGGATGTGCATCTTGCAATTTTTGAATTGGCAAACCCTAAACTTAGAAAAACATTTTTCTCAATTGGTACGGATATGAATACACCCCATTATGTACAAAATGACTATCTATAGAGCTATTCAGATAATTAAACATTTAATTTAATAGCTCTAACTCACTTATAATAATCCTTTCTTAAATAAGAAAGGATTATTTCAAACAATACTGATACACCACTTCTACTACATCATCAACCCACTACGTCAATTGCCCATTATCAAACCTCAACACATTCAACCCAAGTTATACCAAAGCTTCATATCACTTCCGATCCGCTTCTTACCGTTTAAAGGTAAAGTGTTGCCCACCATCACATTCAATGACTAAATTTGCTGCGGGACAATAGAAATCCACAATAAAATTTAGAATAGGCTTTTGTCGATAAAACTGTAATTCTAAAATCTGTTTACGTCTGATTCTCTGCCATAGCAGTTGCTCAGCATCTGTCATATTGCTTCTTAAATTTCGAGATGCTTGCTTTATATTTTTATTATAAGGCTTCATCAACACCTACTTTTAAAACAGAAAAATATTGAACCTGATTCAAGCATCTCTAGCACACTACATAAAGTCGATTTAGAACGTATATGAATTAAATATAGACTCTCTACTCCTACAGCTCTTTATGCTTTTCAATCAAATCTTCAAGATTCTGATAAACATGCAAGACCCGATCTTTATGCGTTCGTGCGTTATCCAAACGCTGCTCAGGATCAACCAACAGCAAACTATGACCATCATCAATCAAGCGATCAATCCCCTCCAAAAACATCCGTTTTCCGACATCATGAATTAGGGAAATCTGGGATAAATCAATCACGATGCTACTGTTATCGACAGGCTCACATTGCAAAGTCCGTAACAACATTTCCGCTTCAGTAAATTTCAAAACACCACGAAGCACATACACACTCAAAGATGCATCTTTACCAGTCCGATAATGACTCTGCACAATAGTTTGTGCGGAAGGTGTGCCTTCCATCAAATGCAAACCCATATCACGAGAGAGTCTTTCCAAGATATCTATGCCGCGCACACTATTGCCATGCTCATCGAGTCGAGGAGAAAAAGCCGCTATGCTGACCTGACCGGGTAACACGCCCAAGATTCCACCCGCAACACCACTTTTGGCAGGAATGCCAACCGTTGTGAGCCAATCCCCCGCTGCATCGTACATACCGCAACTCATCATCACGCTCAGGACTTGGCGTACCACGGCACGATTCAATAAACGCTTTCCAGTTTTAGGATCGACCCCGCCATTAGCAAAAACACTGCCCATCCGTACCAGATCTTTGACCGTTACCAAGATCGCACACTGGCGAATATAACCATTCACAATATCGACAGGATCAGACTCTAAAATCCCTACGGTTCGCAACATATAACCAATCGAGAGATTGCGGTAAGCGGTTTTCACCTCAGATTCATATACCGCATCATCAAATTGCAGTTCACGTCCAGCCAGCTCACTCATAAACTGACGTAAAATTTCTGCACCTGACAAGTCGTCTTTGCTTGGAATCAAGGAATGCGTGGTGATGGCACCCGAATTAATCATTGGATTTTTAGGACGGCGATCTTTGCCCAGTGAAATTTCATTAAAGGCCTCGCCCGAAGGTTCAACACCGACTTTTTCTAGTACCGCATCAATGCCAAGCTGTTGCAGTACATAGGCATACGTAAACGGTTTAGACATCGACTGAATCGTGAATTCAATTTCATCATCGCCAACAGAATAGATTTCACCATCACCAGTAGACAATGCCAGCGCCAGTCGGTTGGGATTGGCGTTGGCTAACTCAGGAATATAATCGGCGAGATTTCCTCTGTTATCAGTATCACAGGCATCGATCACATGTGCCAAATAATCAGGAAGAGGAGTTTTCATGGTCATCTAGCCTTTAAGCATTTCAAGTTTTATTCAGATAAATCTATAGTACAGAGTACCGATCATATAAAAATTATAGCTTTTGTAATGATTTAAGATCGCAATGCATGGCTGGAACTAAAACCAATTTGCCATTGGTTAGAGAAATTAATTCAATCGTTCAACAAATAGAATCCCATCCAGATGATCGACTTCATGCTGAACAATGCGTGCAGGAAAGCCTTCAAAAGTGGTTTCAATGACTTCACCCTGTAAGGTGTAATAACGGACTTTAATCGCTTGCGCCCGTTCAACTTGTCCACGTTCATTTGGCACACTGAGGCAGCCTTCTTCACCCAAACAGGTGGTTTGAGAAAATTCTAAAATCTCAGGATTGACCATCACCACCGCATCCATTTCAGGTGCATCGGGATAACGTGGATTCGGTCGAGAAGCCACAATAATTAAACGCTTTGAAATATAGACTTGTGGCGCTGCAATCCCGACGCCATTGCGCTCAAGCATGGTCGCATGCATGGCAGATGCCAGTTGCAATAACCATTCACTGTTAAATTCCCCGTTCGCGACCGCCGCCGCTTTAATTTTTAAAATTTCTTCACCACGTTGTGCTACAGGTAGAATTACACTCATCCCACGCCCTTATAATTGTTTTGACCAAATAGTGAAGAATATCGTATTGGATATTTTATCGAGTTACCATAATTTTCATTTAAGAATATTGTCATAATATATTTGCGAAAAAAATAACGACGGCAACCCTCAATGAATGCGACTCAACTGTTTCTAAGTGTCATCTTTAGCTCGATTGGCTTAGGCTATTTTCTATATGGGAAAAAACAGAAAATGACGGTGCCATTGGTTTGTGGTTTGGTCTTAATGCTGTTTACCTATTTTATCGATAGCACGGCGATGATCAGTGTGATTGGAATAATTCTTTCAATCCTTCCCTATTTCTTACGTTTCTAAAAACAAAAAACTCCCCAAATGGAGAGTTTTCTATGCATTGAAAATTAGAGATGTTTCTTTAATTCATCTGCAACAATTTCAATTTCAAGATTGCTGAATTTACGGATTTCACCTTCAGCATGCTTCTCTAACATACCGCCAATCAACGGCACTTTCACTTTAACCGTCCACGTTAAAGAGATATTCACTTTTTCGCTATCGCCTGTCACGCTACGCTCACCTTTCGCTTCCAAAGGCAAGTTCGCCCCCAACTCAACCGTAGAGGTTAAGTTTTTCAAATGTGTGATGTCAGAACGTTTTAAGCGGAATGCATTCTTTAATAATTTTTTTGCCACCTCTGGAATATTCACATCCAGATTGTATTCACGGCGTAAGGTATAAATATCACCATTGACCGCAGATTCAATAATTTCCAGATTTTCCCCAGGAATACGTTTGCACACTGCTTCATGCAATGAAGTATCCGCCACCAGTCGTGAAAAGTCCTCAATTGAAACACCATGAATTGTTTCATTAACCGTAAATTGATGTGCCATTTTTAAATTTCCATTTCGTTTTATTAGGATTTCATCATTGCGCAAAAGTATAGCATTCTCATTTACATCTCAAAATCTGATCAGGCAAAAATGGATGACTGCTCGGATTAGTTATTTTTATTGTAATGATGACGCATGCCTAATTTGACCGTAACGCGTTCTGTTCGGCTGATATACAAATAGTGATCTCCATATTCAATCACCGCATAAAATTGTTCAGCACCATCATCCAGTCCAGTGGCTGACCATATCGTGCCTTGCGGAAACTCATCTAACCACGCCGCTTTATAAAAATCTGAAACCGAATCAAAATCCAGATACATGTCTGGATCAGCCATGATTTTGGCTGCCATCTGGTCAAATTTTTGTTGCTTAAAAGCATCTAGACTCAGTAACACAACACTTCCTTATTCATTTAAATAGCGCTCAAATTTTCTCGTTTGATTTTCAAGTTCATCTTAAGCTGAATTACAAAAATACAGTGATTTTGTTATCTCTCTATTTTGCGGGGGACTCCGCTGTTTTTCTAGATTATTTTCAGTTTTATCATCACTTTTCAAACGATGCTGATTTGCTCACCTAGACTCAATATGTTATCAACATCTTATGCTTTCATTTTTTATAACCATAAAGGAGTAATATAAGATGTCATATCAAAATATATTAGTACCTGTTGACGATTCTCCAATTTCCTATGCAGCAGTTGAGCATGCACTTTCTTTAGCAAAATTATCCGGAGCAAAGGTAACCATCCTCAGTGTGGTTGTGGTTGATCCTTTTGTTGGTGTTGATTTCTATCAATTTGCACCTGCGGTTACCGATTATTTCATGCAAGCCGAAGCGCATGCCAAAACCCAACTACAGGATATTTCCCAATCTTTTGTCCGTGATGGAATTGAGGTTAACACCAAAATTCATCATGGCTCAGCCAGTGAAGGCATTCTTTTCGTTGCCGATGAAGTGGGTGCAGACCTGATTGTGATGGGCTCACATGGACGTACTGGCGTGAAACGCCTATTGCTAGGGAGCGTAGCCCGTGCCGTTTTGACTGAATCGCATATTCCAGTGCTGATCATCAAACAATAAGCTGTAAGTTTTTCCAAAAAACCTTGTGCCTTATCACAAGGTTTTTTCTCGTCTGGATCAAAACCTTTTGACCGTTAATCCCCCCATCCTGAACATTTACAACCCTATTCGATGCTTTGAAAAGATGCTTCACTACTGGCATGGACATTGATTTTCTATTTTAAATATTGAGTGAAATCAATTTACTGCGAATAGAAAAAATGACCGTTAATAAAAAATCAGCGCTAAAAATAAGACACGGTTTTCCAAGGATGATCAATATGAAACGCAATCCAATTTTAATCGGCATCTGTGCCCTCTTTGCCAGTACAGCGAATCATGCTGCTGCTCTGGATCAGTCAGGCCAATCCATTTTAGCTTTTCTGGAAAATGGCAATTATGTTGAAGTGAGTGCGACCGCGGTAGATCCAGATATTTCAGGGAAAATCCGTAATCGCCCAGAGCTGGTCAATGATCCGCAGAATCTGAACTCAGGCAATATGGGCAATAGCTTTCAATATTATGCTGCCGCGCTCAAGCTACAACTCACCGACCGAATCAGCTTCGGCTTGCTCTATGACCAGCCTTTTGGCGCGGACATTACTTATCCGATGCAGTCCAATAATACCTTTTCGGATAATGAATTTACCCAGCAAGGCACCTCAGTCAATGTCGACACCGAAAGCATCAGTATGATTTTTGGGATTAGCCCGTTTAGCAATTTTCAACTGTATGGTGGTGCTGTTTATCAATCCGTCAAAGGCGATGTGGCACTACGAGGTAATTCTTATAGCGAAGCCTTTAATGGTTATGATGCCAAGTTTAAACAGGATCATGCTGTCGGCTGGCTGGCGGGTCTGAGTTATCAAATCCCTGATATTGCTTTAAAAGCCGCAGTCACCTATCGTTCCAAGATTGACCACGACATGCAAGTCACCGAAACCATGTTTGGTCAGCCTTTAGAAGTGACAATACCAAGTAAAACCAAAATCAGTACGCCACAATCGGTGAGTCTTGATTTTCAAACAGGTGTTTATCAAGACACGCTCGCCTATGCCAATGTCCGCTGGGTCAACTGGAAAGATTTCCATATTCGCCCAACCCAGTTTGGCGCAGTGACAGAATATCTGACAGGCCTAATCAGTGAAGGTACATACACAGGTGGTTTTGATTTGGACAGCTATCAAAAAGATCAGTGGATGGCGAATGTCGGTATTGGATATCAGTTTAGCGAAAAATGGAGTGCATCTACGGAAGTGAGTTGGGACTCTGGCACAGGTGATCCAGCATCCACTTTGAATCCAACGCAAGGTTCATGGGGCTTGGGTGTAGGTGTTCAGTTTAATCCAGCACCCAACTACTTTATTGCAGGTGGAATTAAGTACTTCTGGCTCGGTGATGTCGTTGCCGAAGATGGCACTTATTACATTCCTGTAGCCGGCATAAAACCCATTGCTGAACAAGCCGACTTTAAAGATAACAGTGCTATCGGTTATGGTTTGAAAATTGGTTATCGCTTTTAATAATTGGGTAAATAAAAAATAAGATTTACTCCTAATCTTTGATACTCGGAGAAGTCATTCGCAACTGTTTGAGGCAGAACTACGTCAATTATATAAAGTTTCTGCGATGTTTTTGATACTTGCTGGTAGCTGGCGAGTTTTGCGAATGACAATGGTTTTGCCTACTTTTCCCGAAAGAAAAGTAGGTCGAACCGAAGGTTTATCTAGAAACAAGATAAAGATTGGTATGACTCCGTTAAGAAATTCTTTTTCTAAAGCGTTTTCAAGCTTAAAAAGTCTATACATCTCAATAAGTTTTCCTAATGAAAAGTTCGATAAGGGAAGAAGTTATGACTTTTATAGAGCATTAGTTCAGAAAACTGAGAAATAATCGCTTCACTCTGCGTCGGTCTTAAAAACACAAAATCATCGACCTGAATATCACAATCCTTCGGCACATTGACTAATTCCTGATTACTGCTTCGCCCATATAAAACATGGGTATGACATTGATCTGGATAAACATAATCAGCCAACCAATAACCACCATAAATAAACAGCGCTTTGCATTTATGTGGCAATTTATCCAGTAAAGACATCGAAGGAAGCTGAGTAAATGGCAGGACTTTCAACACAGGTGCTGCAATCCATAATGCAGGTTGTAAGGCCTGTAAAAAATCACTATCAAAATCACTCGGTTTGAGCAACATTGAACCAAAAGACAAATCATTGCAGACACTTTCAGTCGTATGAAAGCTAAAGGTCGGACTGCCGCCGCCATTAAAACAAAGCTCATCATTCCAGAGCATCGGAAAATGATTTTGGATTAACTTTTGGTAAGTGTCATAGGTCTGTTGCGAACTTTGATAAGCCAGTTCAGGTTTTTTAATGATGGCTGGGATTTTGCTGACATGCGCATCATAGCCCATCAAACCAGAAAGCTTTAAATACTGCGGATATTGTTGAATCAACTTTAATATTTCAGCCAATTGCGCTTTCGATTGCACTCCTCCACGATGTAAACCAACATCAATCTCAATATTCACATACAGACAGAGAGAATAGAGCTGAGCAATCTCAAGATATTGCTGTAAGCGTTGTTTGGTATCAATCAGCCACTGAATATTGGCATTTGACCATTCTGCATGCTGTTCAAAAAATTGACGAACCGCTTGGGCAGGCATTGGTTTACCCAACAGAATATCGGCTTCAGCAAAATTTTCTAAGATTGAAATAATATGCGGTTGATGGAACACCATAAAGCGTTGTGTATTAATCTGTTCAGATAACACCTTGAGCAAATCTAGACTGGCTAAAGACTTTACCACCAAGCGTGCTTTTAAGTGTTTGGCATGAGCAAGACGAATTTGAACATGCTGGATATTTTGTTTTAAGGCCGCCTCATCGATGATCAGTTGCGGTGTGGCAATCCCCTGTTTTTTCAGGTCGAGATTGAGTTGCTTAAAATAATGATCCAACATGGCGATACCTTTTTTCAATCCAAGAAAATTTACATACAATTTGATACGCTTCTCAGGGCGGAACCAAAGTCAGTCCAGTTGCAAGCTTAACCCTTAATTGGATGAGAACTCGATATGACTCCGTTAAGCATTTTCAACGCATAAAAAATTCTTTCTAATCTAAAAACAACTTTTCCAGATAGGGATTTAAAAACTTGGCTTCTGGATCAAGCTGCTGACGTAAAGCCATAAAATCATCCCACTTGGGATATAAAGCACGAAGCTGTGTCTTGTTCATGGTATGCATTTTACCCCAATGCGGACGCCCCTGATATTTTTGCAAGATCGGTTCAACCACATCAAAAATCAAACGATGATCTTGTTTATGGTATTGATGCACCGAGATCGAAATCGAATCCTGCTGATAAAAAGGACTGAGCCAGATATTATCTCCCTTCACAAAGCGAAATTCGAGCGGAAAAAAAGTCGCAACCTTATTTGCTCTTAACGCATGCAATACTTCATCCAAACATTCAATTCCACGATCAACAGGAATTTGATATTCCATTTCATTGAACTTGGTATTACGAGGCGTTGGGAAAATTGTGCTCGACCAATCCACATAGGTCGTCGGTTTAACAAAGATTCCCAATAGCTTCTGTAAATAAGGATTTAATGAAGGAAAGTTTTTGGTCAACTCAGAACATAAAGTCAGTAAGGTATCATCAGAAGGGAAATTCTCCTTGCGTGGCAAAATCTCCTCATCAGTCTCATCCAGAGTTTTCAGCATCAACTGCTTTTCATATAAAAATACAAAACACTCAATATGCCGATGCTGATGCTTCCATTGCTGAATATGCTGCATCATGTCCTCTACAGGACAAAGTTCAATATGTTCTTTTAATTTATAACGCGGACGATTCTGCATGGTGATTTGAGTCAATATCCCCAAACTCCCCAAAGACACTCGTCCAGCCGCAAAAATTTCAGGATGTTCAGTACGACTGCATTTTAGGATTTCACCTGAAGCTGTCAGTAGCTCGAAAGCTTCAACATAGGCCGAAATACAATGTAAATCTGCCCCTGTACCATGTGTCCCCGTAGACACAGCACCCGCCAGACTTTGCTGATCAATATCCCCCTGATTCATCAGGGCTTGGTCAATTTGCTGCTGTTTTAAATGTTGGTCTAAATCATATAAACGTGTGCCTGCATAGATACTGCTTTGACACCGATCAACATCAGTCGATGCAATCCCTGCAATATGATCCAGAGACAATAAGGTGGCATCGGTACAGACCAACGGCGTAAAAGAATGTCCTGCACCCACTACCCGTATTTTTTGATGTGCTTGAACGATGGTCTGTAGTTCTTGAATATGGGCAGGTCGAAGAATCTGTTGCGGCTTGGCTTTTTGAAAGCCAGACCAATTTGACCAAATCCCTTGTTTTAGATCACTCATACTGCCTCTCCTTGGCTAACGGCAGTTTTTAAGTTGCCATGATTCGTGCGTTTTGCGAGTTCTTGTTTTGGAATGGGTTGTGGACGTGTCATTTCATCGTAATGACGTTTATGTTTTTCTAATAATAATTGTTCTGCTAAATCTTTGAATTTGCTTTGACAGGCAGCTAAAGTCCATTGCCCGAATAAGGTATGTCCGCCCTCATAGGCCTGTTCTTGATATTCCTCATAGGTGGTGACATAACCCATATAATCATTGCAGTATGAAGCGAACCAAACTTTTTCAATTGTAGTCTGTGCGGCAAGCGTCTGTTTCACTGTAGTGACAACACATTGCCCAGCAATCGTCGTAAATTCCCCGGGACAACATATCAGTGCCAAAGACCCTAATCGCACAATTTGTAAGGGAACAACGCTCGGCACTAAAGGACTGTCTTGAATCGCCCCCGCTTTAACTTGTCGATTCATCTCGGCAATCAATGGATCAAGAATACTGGGTGGAAAGCCAATGGGCTGGCCTAAAATCTTTTTAGCACCAGCTTCCAATACAATCTGCTTTGGTCCTTGTGAAGCATACAGCTGCTGATCAGCAATAAAATCTGCTGAACTTGAATTTTTAAGTTTATGTTTACGTAGTTGATCCGCTAAAAATTGCATCCCCATAATGAATGGTTTGGGCGCACCTAAACCATCCACAGGCGTACCTGCAAAAAATGCAGTGCCGTGACAAGGCTGACTGGTTTTGGCATCATGCTGTCCATATGCAAATTCAGCAGGAATCTCAATATTACTCAGATCAACATAGGACAAAACCGCATCTATCTTGCCTTCAACTTTTTTCAGATTTTTAGAAATATCCTGCTGTAAAGCTGTCAAAGCCAATTCACTTTGATAGCGTCCATTTTGTTGTGCGTATTGATACTCCTGCTCACCTTTAATCTGATGACGAAGCTTAAGCTGGTCTTTACCATGAAAATGCGGCGATACATCCCCCGCGGTGGCTTGGGCAAAAATTGCTACAGGATTTTGAATGCCTTGCTGGATTAAAGCTTGCTCTGAAAATGCAGCTGCATAACCTTTATTATCGCCATCATATGCTTTTAAGGTATTTCCCAAACAGGTGGCATGTACGCCAAACAAAGAAATAAAGGACTGTAATTTCTGCTCGCGATAAAAACCAATCAGTTGCATTTCCCGATTTAGAGCCAAATGCGTTTCAGCTACGGAATGTATTCTCACCTCTGGATTTCGGTTATAGGCTTTAATTGAACGATTCCATGCGACAGGTGTTTGTTCGGGAAAATGCTGTGTGCTGGTAAAAAGTTCCGTGGGCTGTTCTACCGCAATCGCATGTTCAATGCTCCGTACAATCGCTTCAACAATGGCATTTAAATGTTCAGGTACAAAACCCGGCGTCGGCAGATTATACAAAGCTTCATGCGCACAACCGCCTGGCCCTGAATGGGTATGCGTTGCCGTTAACACCAATTGATTCTCATCAAATGTTGAGCCTAATCGTTCAGTTAATTGCGCGACTGTCTGGCTACGCATGGCGTGGGTAATACAGCCTAAATCCAGACAACAGATCAGCAGTCGATTGTGGTATTGATCAACAATACTCACACTACGGGCATATAAAGCCGTGCGCTGTTCATAAGCACGATGAGACCATTGCCCATAACCAAACATGGCATAACCTTTCGGCGTTATTTTAATTTGCTGCTTATCCCAACCCACCTGATACATTGGCGCTTTCCTTTCCCAATTCTTTTTCTAACTGTATTAAAGCATGTTGAAAGTTAATCAAAATTATGCGATACCCAACAGGGTTAAAGGAACTTTTATTTGGGGGGCAAAACGGACTTATGCCTAAACACAGCATCTATAAAAATGACCAACAACAGTTTATTCCACCCACGATTTTAGCCAGTCTGATCCACTACGCTGAACAACAACATTGGGAATATGCAGTCTGGTTTCAGGATTCGGGTCTGGATATCACTCAAATTCGGCAAACCCAAGGCGTTGTTCGTTTCCCACAGCTTTGCGATGTAGTGCGTCAAGCCATTGCAGCCTATCAACAACCCGACCTCGGCTTAAAACTTGGCAGTAGTGAAGGTTTGATTTCAATGGGAATTTTGGGTTTTGCCATGCAATCATGCAAAACCGTGGCTGATGCTTTAGACATTGCACTGCGTTATCATCGTATTTCTGGCAGCGTGCTCAATATCAACTTTAGTCTCCAAACAGATATCTGTGAGCTGGAAGTGACTGAGTCTCACCCATGCGCTGATTTGAAAGCCTTCTTTTATGATGAATTATTCAGCAGCATCATCACCTGTTTAAACGCGATGCTGGGCGATCATGATGATGTGATCAGTCTTGAACTCAGCTATTTCCCCAACCAATACCAAGAACAATATAAAACTATCTTTGGCTGCCCGATTCAATTTAACAGTTCTAAAAATATCATCCGCTTTAATACCAGTATGTTGCAACGTGGCTTAAAGAATTACAGCCCAGCCAACTATGCAACTGCCATCCAAATCTGTGAGCAGGCCCTAAAAGAAATTGATCAGCTCAATCAGGTGGGTTATGTGCATTTACTCGACCATTTAATTGAACAGCAATTACCTGAACGTTTCGAGATGCAGCAAGCTGCTGAGCATTTACGTATTAGTGAACGCCATCTAAGACGGCAATTACTATTGGAAGGTCTGAGTTTTCAACAAATTCGGCAAAATGTACTGGAACGTAAAGCAAAGCAACTCCTTGAACAAAACCTGTCCATGAGTGAGATCAGCCTGCAATTGGGTTTTAGTGAGCTCCGTGAATTCCGACGTGCCTTTAAACGTTGGACGGGACAAGCCCCTTCGGTTTATAAGCAGACCTGTGAAATCAGCCACTAAAGTCCGTTTAAAAATATTGAGTTAATTTATTGAAGGATAGACTTTAACGGAGTCGTGCCGTGCTCTCATCTAATTTAAGGATAAGCCTTCAGCTGGAGTTACTTTGGTTTCGCCCAAAGTAACCAAAAGCATCCTCATCCACAAAACCTGTCCACTTCTTGTAATCTTTTTAAATCTTTCGCAGAAACTAAACCTTATAAAAACCACGCAGGTTGTGGATGAGATTACCGAGTATCAAATACTGGAAATAACCTCAACCCCAAAAATAAAAAAAGCTCAGGATTTTACCCAAGCTTTTTATCTAAAACTAAATATTAACTTGCTGCTTGATAAAACGGCACATCACCATTAATCGTGGCACGATGCATAATTCGATGCGCATCCCCATAATCAAATAAAGCCTTATGCTGCGTACAACGATTATCCCAAATCGCCACATCACCCGCTTGCCATTGCCAACGCAAATGGAACTGCTCATTGGTGGCATGGGCAAATAGATACTGCAACAACTCAGCGCTTTCCGTCTCATCCAGCTCATTAATACGCGTGGTAAACCCTTCGCTCACGAACAAAATCGGTTGACCTGTAACTGGATGCGTTCTCACCACAGGATGAACAACAGGCGGATTACGCTTAAAGGTTTCTTCCAGTTTTTGACGCTCAACATCATTATGCGCAAAACGCTCAATCGGGAAAGATTGACGAATATCATGCGTTGCGGTTAAGCCTTTTAACTTTTGCTGTAAGTCTTGATCTAGCGCAGCAAATGCAGCAGCCCCACTCGACCACAACGTATCTCCTCCTACAGGCGGTATCTTAATCGCTTGCAATACACAGCCCAATGGTGGTTTTTGGCTAAAGGTCACATCTGTATGCCAAAGCTCATTGTCACGTAAATCCTGTTTCCAGCTGTCCAGTACAATAATTTCAGGTACATTGGCAACTGATGGATAGATCGGATGAATATGCAAAGAACCAAAACTACGTGCCAATTCAGCTTGCGCGTGTGGTGCTAGCTGCTGATTGCGAAAGAAAATGACATGATGATCAAGCAATGCTTGTTGAATTTGTTGGGTGGTATGTTCATCAGCCGTGTTTAAATCAACATCGTGAATAATTGCACCGATTGTTGGTTTAATTATTTCAATATTTAACGTCATCTCTAACTCTCTCATCTTTACTATTTGCACTTACAGCTGTTGACCATACCAAGGAGATAATTGCTGTTGTAACCAACGCAAGAATAATTCAAAACTGACTGCGACAATCGCAATCACAATAATGCCAAGCACCACAGTATCCGTAATCAGGAACTGCGCCGCCGATTGCACCATAAAACCAATACCACGATCTGCCGCGACTAATTCTGAAGCCACCAATGTTGACCAACCGACGCCTAAACCAATACGAATACCCGTTAAAATATGCGGTAACGCAGTCGGTAAAATCACATGCCAGAATACCTGTGACTGGCTCGCCCCTAATGATAAGGCTGCACGCTCACGATTGAGCTGATGACTCAGCACCCCATGCGTACTACTGATAATCACTGGTGCAAGAATGGAGAAGAAAATCAAAAGCACTTTGGTGGTTTCACCAATCCCGAACCAGATCACCAATAATGGCAAATACGCTAACGGTGGAATCGGACGCAACAACTCAACCAAAGGATCAAGCACTGCACGAACCCATTTATTCAGCCCCATCCACAAACCTAAAGGCACGCCAATCGCAATCGCTGCAACAAGTGCCAACAAGACACGCGAAATACTCGCTGCCAAGTGCTGCCATAAGGTCGCTTTCATAAAGCCTTGCTGGCTAACTTCAAGGAACTTTTGCCATACCGCTTGTGGACTCGGCAGAAATAAACTTGGAACAATTTTTAATGCAGTGATCAGGTACCAAATTACCAAGACACTCAATACGCTCGATAAACTCAATACCAAGCTACGATGGCGAGCAATAAATCCACCTAATGCATTCAAAACCGAACCTGATTGTTTATCCGATGCTTGAAGTGCAACTGGCTTGGTCACTTCATAGGCTGTATTTTTAGCTTGACCCGTCATACAGCCACCTCATGCCCTGCCTGTTTCTGCACACGTAAACGTTCAAACAGTTGTTCACGCAATTGAATAAATTTGGGATCGGATTTAATTGCTCGAATCGATTCACCCTGCTTATAACGATCTGCAAAATCCAGCTTTAAAGTTTCCACGATCTTGCCCGGTCGAGCTGTCATCAACACCAATTGATTACTCAACAACAACGCTTCTTCAATGTCATGCGTGATCAGGAAGAACGATTTATTTTGCTCAATCCACAAATCCAGAACCAACTGCTGCATAGTTTCACGAGTAAAAGCGTCTAAAGCGGCAAAAGGCTCATCCAATAGAATAAAAGCTGCATGGCTAATCAAGGCACGTGCAATACCGACACGTTGTTTCATACCACCCGATAATTCCCAGATATTGGCTTGAGCAACATGGCTTAAACCCACAATTTTCAGAATAGCATCGACTTGCTGCTGAATTTCTTGTGCTTTTAAACCCTTAAGCTGTAAAGCAAAACCAATATTTTCCGAGACATTTAACCACGGCAATAATGCATGATCCTGAAAGACCACCGCACGGCGCGCATCAGGCGCAGTCACGACTTCATGATCCAGTTTAATCTGGCCCGAACTCGGGGCTTGGAAACCTGCCAAAATATTTAACAAAGTGGTTTTACCACAGCCTGACTCACCCAAAATCACAGTCAAAGTGCCTTCTTCAATCTTCAGATTAATATCTTGAAGAACAGGCACAGTCTGCTTTGGAAAAGTTAAATGAAGATGCTCAGCAGCTAATACGCTCATTTCGATCTCCTATGGCTGTAAGAACTGAGTCGTGACATTGCCCTGATAATCAGGCTTCACCTGATCGACCTTGCCCTGACTTTTTAAGAAAGTCGCTGTATCAAAAATATTCTTGGCAAATTCACCTGCTAAAGTCGCTTGTTGTTGCTGACCATCCAGATAAATATTTCCAGAAAGTAACAATGGAATGTCTTTGGCATCAGAACCCGTCAATTGAGCAATTTTCTGGATATGATCGGCATTCTGCTCAAATGCTTTTGGATCTTGGTTATAAGCTTCGATCTGTTGCAAACTGGTCTTCACGAATGCTTTCAAGAACTCAGGATTTTTCTCGGCAAAGTCTTTACGCACGACCCAAAGATCATAAGTTGGCGCGCCCCATTCACCGACCTGTTTTGAGTCAGTTAAAACATGGCCACTGGCTTTGACTTTGCTTAAAGCAGGTTCCCAGACATAAGTCGCATCGATATCACCACGCTCCCATGCCGCTGTAATTTCAGGTGGACGCAAATTGATGATCTTGACCTGATTGTCTGCAATATTCCAATGCTTTAAAGCAGACAATAAGCTGTAATGTGTGGTTGAAACGAATGGCACAGCGATAGTTTTTCCAATCAAATCCTGCGGCGTTTTAATGCCAGATTTGTTGCTGACCACCAATGCCTCAGAACCACCTAATTTTGCTGTCACCAAAAACACTTCAATCGGTAAATCACGGCTGGCTGCAGCCGCCAATGGACTTGAGCCAATATTGCCAATCACAACATCGCCCGAAGCTAATGCATTGACCACATCTGAACCCGCATCAAATTTACGCCATTGAATCGCCTGTCCACTCTCTCGCTCATAGTCACCGTTGGCTTGTGCGACTTTGGTTGGATCAATACCAGTCTGATAGGCAATCACCACTGCTTTGTTATTTCTAGACTGAGCAGGTGCGGCATCTTTTTGATTTTGATAGACAATAAAAGCAACAATCGCCACAAGGACGATCGCTGTAACGATTAACGGCTTGGTGTTCTTGATGCCCATAATTAGATGATCTTTCAACAATATCTGCATATGGTATGCGTGAGGCTATATGATTAAAAATAAGAAAAAATGAGTTACTTATGCTTTTTAAAGATAAGAATAAGCTTTAAACAATTTTTGCTGTTTTTATCGTCTACTCATATTTTTTAATGCTATTTCATTTTATTTTCTCATGACATTTTGCTGATAGTTAAACGGGTCTTTAATTGAAAAGTAAAATATTTATTTTTAATAACTTCAGTATTAAAACCCATAACAATAATTTCAACATAGATATGTAATAAAAATCATATTAATAATCCGTATAAAAAACGGATTATTGATCAAAAGTAGATATATAAATAAATTTTGATTATTTTCCTGAATATAAAAACATGCCTAAGATAAAAACATCATCCCGCTGATGAATATAAAGGTTATAAAAATGAATGCTCAATTTGATTCTACTCAAACAGTAGAATCTTCCGCCAGTTCTCACGGTTTTTCGACAGATCCACAAGACATCTTGCAGCGTGCGCAACAATATGCGGAAGAAAATGAACTCGATTTTACAGGGAGTATTCCCCCTGCTGAAGCGTGGTTTCTGGTTCAAAATGGCCATGCCGTTTTAGTCGATGTACGCACGACCGAAGAACGTAAGTTCGTCGGTTATGTTCCTGAGAGTGTTCATGTTGCATGGGCAACAGGCACGTCATTTAATCGTAATCCCCGCTTTGTCAAAGAACTGGATAGCAAAGTCGGCAAAGATAAGCCCATTTTATTGTTGTGCCGTAGCGGTAAACGTTCTGCTTTGGCTGCAACCGCCGCGTTTAGCGCTGGTTTTGCTCAGGTTTATAACGTGCTGGAAGGCTTTGAAGGCGATTTAAATGATCAGCAGCAACGTAATCAAAGTAATGGCTGGCGTATCCATCAGCTTCCTTGGCTACAAGATTAAGACGGCTGTTTAAACACGTATTGATGATTTGTAAGACTTATTTTAAGGAATTCTCGTGAGCCAATGGAAAATAAAGCCCGTCATCGAGGGCTTACAGCAAGCACGCCATGAATGGCGCGAACGCCAGCACAGGATTAAAGAATTCGGTGGCCGCGAGCTTCCCTCCAAGGAGGCACTTAAATCTATTCTGGATGATTTATGTGGCATCCTGTTTCCAATGCGACTAGGGCCAAGCGATCTACGTCAGGAAACCGAAGATTACTATATTGCTTATACCCTTGATCGTGTCCTGAATGAACTGTTTGTACAAGTCAAACTGGCCTTAAATTATGAAGCTAAAAGTCGGGTCAAACAGATTCCCGTTTCTAGCAATGACAGACTGCTCTATGAACAACAAGTGGTTTTGGCACAAACGATCGTACAGGACTTTGCCAATACGCTACCTACTATTCGTCGCTTACTGGATGCGGATGTCTGTGCGGCCTATGAAGGTGATCCTGCAGCGCATAGCGTCGACGAGGTACTACTCTGTTATCCAGGAATCTTGGCGATTATTCATCACCGCATAGCCCATCAGCTCTATCACAGCGTACCGTTACTTTCGCGAATTATTTCTGAACTGGCACATTCAGCAACTGGAATTGATATCCACCCAGGAGCGCAAATTGGTCAAGGTTTCTTTATCGATCATGGCACAGGTGTGGTGATCGGAGAAACTTCCGTGATTGGTGAATATGTTCGTATTTATCAGGCTGTCACACTCGGAGCAAAACGCTTTGAACTGAATGATGATGGTGCTTTAAAGAAAGATTATGCCCGTCATCCCATTGTTGAGGATCATGTCGTGATTTATGCAGGTGCAACAATTTTGGGTCGAATCACCATCGGCAAAGGTTCAATTATTGGCGGGAAAGTATGGCTTACCCATAACGTTGCAGCAGGCAGCCAGATTCTACAGTCACCAAGTGAGTCTTTACAGAATATTAATGTCTAATTAAATGAAATAAATAAGTGAAATGATTTTGAAAATATAAAGCACGATAAAATTTTATATTGATATTTTAACTGGATAAAAATAACCAATTATTTCCCAATTAAAATATGCATTCAAAAAACCCTTTTGTTTCATTCAATAAATGCGTCATTAAAAATTAATTATTTTTTAACAAAGCCAAAACAACAGGAAAAATGATTCATGGCAAAAACCACAGACAAAGTCCAACTTGCGCTTGGGGATCATGCTGCCAGACAGCTTGCAAATGCCACCAAGACCGTTCCACAACTTTCAACCATTACACCGCGTTGGCTCACGCATTTATTGCAATGGATTCCTGTCGAAGCAGGTATTTATCGCGTTAACCGTGTCAATAATACAGATGACATTCAAGTGGCTTGTACACAACGTGATGAAGCGACTTTGCCACAAACCTTTGTGGATTATGATCCGCAACCCCGTGAATATTTCTTGAATGGGGTTTCAACCGTTTTAGATATTCATACCCGTGTTGCAGATCTGTATAGCAGCCCACATGACCAGATTAAAGAACAATTACGCTTAACTATTGAAACCATTAAAGAACGTCAAGAAAGCGAATTGATCAATAATCCTGAATACGGCCTATTGGCGAGTGTCGCAGATGAACAACGGATCTCCACATTAAATGGGCCACCAACACCCGATGACTTTGATGATTTACTTCGTAAAGTCTGGAAAGAACCGGGCTTCTTCCTCGCTCATCCAGATGCAATTGGTGCCTTCGGTCGTGAATGTACCCGTCGAGGAGTTCCACCACCAACCGTCAGTTTATTTGGTTCGCAGTTCATTACATGGCGCGGTGTTCCCCTGATTCCATCGAATAAGATTCCTGTGGAAGATGGTAAAACCAAAATCTTGTTATTGCGTGTAGGTGAAAAACGCCAAGGTGTGGTTGGCTTATTCCAGCCGGGCTTGGCTGGTGAGCAATCTCCTGGTCTTTCCGTACGCTTCATGGGCATCAACCGCAATGCGATTGCCTCTTATCTGATCTCGTTGTACTGCTCATTGGCGGTATTGACCGAGGATGCCTTGGCTGTGCTCGAAGATGTGGAGGTGGACAAATATCATGACTACCCAGTTAACTACAAGTAATTTAAACAGTCGTCCATCAGGGTCTGAAGTGGATGGTGTTCACCCACCGTCCAACTTCCCAGATGAAGCAACACTTTCACGGCTTGCCTCTGAATTTTTTGCTGCCCTGCCAAATTCAGGCAGTGGTCATTCCTCTGGTTTGAATCTGGACTTGCCTAATGTCGGTACGCCGCCCCATCAACCCCAGCCCGCTAAACCTTTAGCGGCGCTGAGTGGTCGTGTGCCCAATATTGCTTACGAAAAAAGTTTAAACCCTGAATACCCTGAGCATATTCCGAACTATCCAGACTACCCCGAACGCCGTGCGATCTCCTCTGCGCCAGTCGTGGGCGGAGCCAATTTACCACGTCCGCCCATTGAACCTAATTTTCCACAGGCCATTCATAGTGCGCCGAATGTCCCTGTGGTTGAACCATCTCGTCCTTCAACAAGCGATGCTTCACCCTTTTATTTTTTAAATGATTTTTCAGCACCAAGCTCATCAAGTACTGAATTTGATGCTGCCAATTTTGCCGCGGCGCAATCCTTTCAATTGCTTCATGGTGATGCACTGAAAAGCTTGTTGCAGCAAGATACTCAAACTTCAGCTCAAGCAAAAAATAACGCCTCTTCAGGATTTTATTTTCTGGATCTGCCGCAACACAATGCGGATTACGGCAATTATCAACCTTCTCAGCCACAGTTTGTTGCCAATGCCGCTCAGCCCTTGGATATTCAAGCGATCCGTCGTGACTTTCCCATTCTACAAGAACGCATCAATGGTCGCCCTTTGGTCTGGTTTGACAATGCAGCGACGACACAGAAACCACAAAGCGTGATTGATCGGATTGCCTATTTTTATCAGCACGAAAATTCCAATATTCATCGCGCTGCACATGAACTAGCAGCACGTGCAACTGATGCTTATGAACATGCGCGCAATGTGGTGGCTCGTTTTATTGGGGCAAAATCATCAAAAGAAATCATTTTTGTTCGGGGTACCACCGAAGGCATTAACCTGATTGCCAAGACATGGGGGGAACAAAATATTGGTGAGGGTGATGAGATTATTGTGTCGCATCTTGAACATCACGCCAACATCGTCCCGTGGTTCCAGCTCACTAAAAAAGTCGGTGCCAAGCTCCGTGTCATTCCAGTGGATGATACCGGTCAAATCATTCTGGAAGAACTACCCAAACTGATTAATGAGCGCACCAAACTGATTTCGATTACCCAAGTGTCCAACGCCTTAGGTACGGTGACACCTGTCGCTGAAGTGATCAAAATCGCGCATACCAAAGGTGTACGAGTCTTGGTTGATGGTGCTCAATCTGTTTCGCATATGCCAACTGATGTCCAAGCGATTGATGCCGACTTCTTTGTATTCTCAGGGCATAAAGTGTTTGGGCCAACAGGTATTGGTGCAGTTTATGCCAAACCTGAAATTCTGGACACCATGCCAGTGTGGGAAGGTGGCGGCAATATGATTCAGGATGTGAGCTTTGAACAAGTGGTTTACCAACCTGCCCCCAATAAGTTTGAAGCAGGGACAGGTAATATTGCCGATGCCGTAGGTTTAGGTGCAGCACTGGAATATGTGGAACGCTTAGGCATTCACAATATTGCCCGTTATGAACATGACTTGCTCGAATATGGCCAGCATGCATTAAGCAGCGTCGCAGGTTTGAGACCGATTGGCACAGCCAAAAACAAAGCCAGTGTAATGTCCTTTACCCTTGCAGGTTATTCGACAGAGCAAGTGGGCAAAGCACTGAATCAGCATGGTATTGCAGTGCGTTCTGGACATCATTGCGCTCAGCCGATCTTGCGTCGTTTTGGAGTAGAACAGACCGTACGTCCCTCTTTGGCCTTTTATAACACCACAGAAGAAATCGACTTATTGGTATCTGTTTTACATCAATTGACCAGAAACAAACGCAGTGCTTAACCACTCTCCAATAAAAAAGACTGCCTTAGTGCAGTCTTTTTATATTCAGGAAAATGCAACGCTCCAGATTAATCGTATTGCCACCACACTTAGGATAACGCCCATCACGCGTTCAAAATACACCCCAAACTCTAAAAAGCGTTTCCTTACAATTGGTTGTGAAAACATGATACTCACCAAGATAAACCATAGCGCATTGACTAAACACATCCAGATACCATAACCAATTTGAACCTTCAACGGTGTCGCGGGATTCACAATAGTGGTAAAAATCGCCAGAAAGAAAACGGTCGCTTTCGGATTTAACGCATTGGTTAAGAAACCCATGTTAAAGGCTTGGATTAAGCTTGGTTTACCCATTACCTCACCTGCTAAAATATCAAGATTGGCATTTGGTTGACTACGTAAACATTGCCAGCCCAAATAAATCAAATAAGCTGCACCCGCCACGCGTAGTAACGACATTAACCAGACACTTTGCTGGATCAGCACACCAACACCGACCAGGGTATAAAACACATGCACCGAAATGCCGACACCAATACCAATCGCGGTGATACAGCCAATTAAATAGCCATATCGAACACTCTGTCGTACCGTAATAATAAAATCAGGTCCCGGTAAAACAACTGCCATAAAATGGATCAATGCCAAGGCCAGAAACTCATGTCCATACAACTGCCACATTTCATTTAACTCCACATCATGACTACAGGAAAAGATTGTATTGCGATTTTTAAATCGCGATAATCCAATCAAAATCCAAATAACTTTTGCGTCATGAGCACAAATCAAAGTCTGGTTCTATTAAATGAAATGGCAACCTTTGTCAAAGTTGTCGAAACGGAAAGCTTTTCTGAAACGGCGCGTCAGCTTGGTTCCACCCCTTCTGCGGTTAGTCGTGCCATTGCCCGTTTAGAGCGTGCACTAGGCACACGCTTATTGCATCGCACCACACGGAAACTGCGCTTGAGTGAAAGTGGTCAGCAGGTCTATGAACGCTGCGTGGATCTGGTCAATGCAGCACAAGCGGTCATGGAAAGTTCAGGACAATTTCATATCGAACCACAAGGCGTGATTCGGATCAGTGTGCCCAAGGCGGTTGGACATTTTATGCTGCATCCTCACTTACCTGAGTTCTTGGCGTTATATCCAAAAATTGATATTCAGTTGCTATTGGAAGACCGTTATATTGACTTGATTGATGACGGTGTAGATCTGGCAATTCGCATTACCGAACAACCGCCCGGTGGATTGATGGGACGTAAATTGATTGATATTGATCATTTGATTTGTGCCACACCTGAATATTTGCAGAAAAATGGCATTCCCCAGCATCCCCACGACTTAAAACAGCATCAATGTATCTATTTGGGCGAACAACCCAACGATTCGAAATGGAAATTCCAGCAGGAACAGAAATCCATTACCGTTGCGGTGCGTGGTCGTTATGCTGCCAATCATACAGGCGTGCGCCTCAGTGCCGCTTTACAACACTTAGGCATTGCCAGTTTGCCGTACTTCGTGGCACGTCATGCTTTGGAACAAGGCACACTGGTTCAGGTCTTACCTGATTGGCATTTTAAAACCCACTACAGCGGTGGCGCATGGTTACTCTATCCACCTACCCGCCATGTTCCGCCTAAACTGAGTGTTTTCATTCAATATCTAGCTGAAAAATTAGCCGCTGAACCCGTCCTTTTTCAGCAAAACAATCCAAATAAAACGATCACTTTCATTTATAAATGAAGCAAAAATAGCAAATAAACCAGCAGCCCATAAAACAACAATAATTTTATTTTTTAATTACTTAACCATAATATCTAGAGATATATAAAACAATAAAAAGCATCTTTATTTCTCATTCGACCAATCAGGTAATGCACAAAAACAGATATTTTTTGCTGTATAAGTTATTTTTCTTCATTTTGCATAATCGCTAATCTAACAACCAAGTTGTTATAACAAGTTTAAGTTCAATGAACCAAGCGATTGTAAATAGAGTGAACGGCGAACGCCCGTTGTATGATCAAGTCTATCAAGCCCTGCTCCAGCAGATTGTCGATGGAACTTACCAGATTCATCAGCAGTTGCCGTCTGAAAAAGAACTGAGCGAATTATTTAATGTCAGTCGTATCACCATTCGTCAGGCATTAAATCAACTTCAACTCGAACACTTGATTTACAAAATTCAAGGCAAAGGCACTTTCGTTAGCGCACCGAAAAGCTTTCAGAATATTTCTGAGTTACAAGGCTTTGCCGAAGCTATGACCGATCTGGGACACGAAGTCTTTAACGTAGTCAAAGAATTCCGCTTTATTCCAGCCACACCGCACATTGCCTCGAAATTAAAAGTTTCAGTCAACAGCACTGTGGTGGAGATTAAACGGATTCGCTTGCTCAATCGTAAACCCGTTTCATTTGAACTGACTTATTTACCCGAAGCAATTGGAACAGCTTTGCAACAGATCAATCTCTCCACTCGCGATGTGTTTTTAGCCATTGAAGAAGATTTATCGATTGCTTTGGGACATGCCGATTTAAATATTGATGCCACGCTTGCTGACGAAGAACTCAGTGAACTTTTGCAAGTTGATCTCCATGCACCACTATTAAGAGTGGAGCGACTGACTCACGATCATGCAGGAAATCCTATTGATTTCGAATATCTCTATTTTTCAGGAGAGCGCTTCCAATACCGTTTAAGAGTAGATCGAAAGCGAAATACCTAAGCAGCATTACTTTGTGAATTAAAACACACTCAAAAAAAGGTACAACATGAATACGATTACACTGGACTATGACATTGTCGTCATCGGTGGGGGGACGGCTGGCCCAATGGCAGCCATTAAAGCCAAAACAGCCAATCCCAACCTGAAAGTTTTATTGATTGAGAAAGCCAATGTGAAACGCAGCGGCGCAATCTCAATGGGTATGGATGGCTTGAATAATGCCGTGATTCCGGGCTATGCCACGCCAGAGCAATACACCAAAGAAATTACCATTGCCAATGATGGCATCGTCAATCAGGCCACGGTTTATGCCTACGCCAAGCATAGTTTCACCACTATTCAACAGCTAGATCAATGGGGCATGAAATTTGAAAAAGATGAAACCGGTGAATATGCTGTCAAAAAAGTTCATCACATGGGCGCTTATGTACTGCCCATGCCTGAAGGTCATGACATTAAAAAAGTGTTGTATCGCCAGCTGAAACGCGCTCAGGTCAAAATTAATAACCGCATCGTCACCACTCGCCTGCTGAAAAATGCAGAAGGTGCCATTAACGGCGTACTGGGTTTCGACTGTCGTAATGGTGATTTCTATGTAATCAAAACCAAGGCTGCGATTTTATGCTGTGGAGCTGCTGGACGTCTGGGCTTGCCTGCATCTGGCTATCTCATGGGAACTTATGAAAACCCAACCAATGCGGGTGATGGTTATGCCATGGCTTACCATGCGGGAGCGGAACTTTCCAATCTGGAATGTTTCCAGATCAACCCACTGATTAAAGATTATAACGGCCCTGCCTGCGCCTATGTAACGGGACCTTTGGGTGGCTATACCGCCAACAGCAAAGGTGAACGCTTTATTGAGTGTGACTACTGGTCAGGTCAAATGATGTGGGAATTTTATCAGGAACTGCAAAGTGGCAATGGCCCCGTGTTCCTAAAAATGGATCATCTAGCGGAAGAAACCATTCAAACCATTGAAGAGATTCTACATACCAATGAACGTCCAAGCCGTGGTCGTTTTCATGAAGGACGTAGCACAGATTACCGGCAAGATATGGTGGAAATGCAGATTTCAGAAATTGGTTTCTGTAGTGGTCACAGCGCATCTGGGGTGTGGGTCAATGAAAAAGCGGAAACCTCGGTCAAGGGTTTATATAGCGCAGGCGATATGGCAGCCGTTCCACATAACTACATGCTCGGTGCCTTTACCTATGGCTGGTTTGCTGGGGTGAATGCCGCTGAATATGTTGTAGAACAGACAGATTCAGAACTGAATACGGATGAAATTGAAGCCGAAAAAGCCCGTATTTTTGCCCCCTTACACCGTCCAGAAGGATTGTCATCGGAACAAGTGGAATACAAGTTACGCCGTATGGTCAATGACTATTTACAGCCACCGAAAACCCGACAAAAAATTGAGATTGCGTTAAAACGCTTCGAAGAAATTAAAACTGATATTGGGAAAATCAATGCCAGCCATCCACATGAATTGATGCGTGCTGCCGAAGTTGCCGTGATTCGCGACTGTGCCGAAATGGCGGCACGTGCCTCGCTATTCCGCGAAGAAAGCCGTTGGGGACTGTATCACTATCGTGCAGATTGCCCAGAAAAGAATGATCGGGAATGGTTCTGTCATGCCCATCTCAAAAAAGATCAGCACGGCGCTATGGTCAGCTTTAAAAAAGCAGTTGAGCCTTATCTGATTCCGATTGATGAAGATGAGGCCAATTCATACAACCTGTTGCGGATTAATAAAAAATTAGTGGCTGAAACAGCCGAATAAGGAATATCACATGGCATTTATTTTTAAAGAAATTTCCCATCGTACTGCCGCACCCGTATTGGTAGATGAAGACAAATGTATTGCGGACAAAGGCTGCACCGTCTGTGTTGATGTTTGCCCGATGGACTTATTGGCGATTCATCCAGACAGCAACAAAGCCTATATGCAATTTGACGAATGCTGGTATTGCATGCCATGCGAGAAAGACTGCCCGACCGATGCCATTCAGGTCAACATTCCATATTTACTTAAATAAGGGGGAACAGCATGAGATTTAATAACTTGGCAAATAGTCTGATTTGGGGAGAATAAAGATGAGCCTAAATTATCCAAGCCTTGCAGATGTTGATGAAGATTATGCGGATTATCTCTTTCAACTGAATCAGGACGATGAAAATATCCGCTTTGTCGCACTGATGAATATTGCCGATGAAGAACAAACGGCATTATTACCTTGGTTACAGCATGCCCTTTTACATGACCCCGCCAGTAAAGTACGTGAGCTGGCAGCCACCCGCTTAGAAGGTTGGGAAGATGCAACCTCTTTACATACGTTGGCACAGGCGTTGAATGATCAACATGAAAATGTACGTATCGCAGCAGCGCAAAGTCTCAGTGAAATCAAGCATGCTGAATCTGCGCATCATCTGGCTACCTATTTGCAGGATTCTGATGACTTTGTGATTGCTTCTATCTTGAGAGCGCTTAAAGAGTTGCGCGCTGAATCGTTATTTGATGCCATTCTCAAACATGCTCAGCATGCCAACCCTTTAGTCCGTAAAGAAGCGGTCAGCACTTTGAGCTGGTTGCAGAAACAGGACGGCTTGGCAACACTGGCACAGATCGCACAGCATGATGTGGATATCGAAATTCGTCGTATTGCCACAGGCGCTTTAGCGGCTAGCCAAACACGAACGCCCGAAATTTTATCTGCCTTACACAGTTCTCTGATCGCTGAGGCATGGCAACTCCGAGTTGAAGCCGCCTTGACCATCGGTAAATTAAAAGTGGTTGAATTAGAACAACCTCTTTTACAGCAACTGGATGATGCTTATTGGCAAGTCCGAATTGCTGTGAGTCGTAGTTTGGGTTTACTCAAGTCAAAAGCAGCGATTGCCAAATTACAGGAAAATTTCCAGCATGACATCAGCAACTTACGTAAAGAAGTCGCGATTGCTTTAGGGGAAATAGGTGGGGAATCAGCTCTGCATATTTTATTACAGCATGCGGAAGATCCTGATCCCGAAGTTCGTAAATCGATTCGTATTGGATTGGCACTCATTCAGGAGAAATTCAATGCCGCTTGAACCGAGTCAACTTAAAGTAGATATCGAACAACAACGTCTGTTTCTCTTTTGGGAAGATGGTACAGCAAAGGATTTTAGCCATGCTCATCTCAGAGCCAACTGCCCTTGTGGTTTTTGCCGAGCCAAACGTCTACAGCAACGAGAGATTGAATATCCAGATCGTGTTGCCATCTCAGCTATCTATTCTCAAGGATATGGGATTCAAATTTGCTTTGATGATGGACACGATAAGGGGATTTTCCCTTGGATATTTTTAAAGGAATTGAGTAGCTGAGATCCATATTGAAAGTGAAGAAATCGGTCTATAGACCGCTTGTTTTCATTATTTTGAATTATTAAGCCACTAAAATAGCTAAGCTCAATTGTAATCATCCTTTATCATACAAGGATAAAAATAAAAACACTTTGGAAATTCCCATGCCACCACCGGATGCTGTACCCCCAACTCAATCAGTCCCTTTCTGGCAAGCTTTTTTGTTCTGGTTGAAATTAGGATTTATTAGCTTTGGTGGCCCTGCTGGGCAAATTGCAGTGATGCATCAGGAACTGGTGGAACAAAAACGCTGGATTTCTGAAAAAAGATTTTTACATGCACTGAATTACTGCATGCTACTCCCCGGCCCCGAAGCACAACAACTCGCGACTTATATCGGCTGGCTCATGCATCGAACCACAGGCGGTATGATTGCAGGAATTCTATTTGTACTGCCCTCTTTGTTCATCCTGATTGCACTGTCATGGATTTATGTACAATTTGGAGACGTGCCCATCATTGCAGGACTGTTTTATGGGATCAAACCTGCGGTTACTGCCATTGTATTTCATGCAACTTACCGCATAGGCAGCCGAACGCTCAAAAATTCATTTCTTTGGTTAATTGCAGCTGCGGCCTTTATTGCCATTTTTGTTTTTAACATACCTTTTCCTTTGATCGTGTTTGCTGCCGCGCTTGCAGGCTATGTGTTGAGTAAGAAAAAACCAGATTTATTTACCCATCAAACCTCTCATCAAAGTGACCAAAAAAACTATGGCACAGCACTGATTGATGATGATACGCCGACACCAGCACATGCCATTTTTCGCTGGTCAAACCTGATAAAAATCGTGGTCATCGCAGCCTTGCTCTGGTTGATTCCAATCACGCTTTTAACCCTAAGTCTTGGTTGGCAACATGGCTATACGCAAATGGCATGGTTCTTCACCAAAGCGGCTTTACTCACTTTTGGCGGTGCTTATGCGGTTCTGCCCTATGTCTATCAAGGTGCAGTCAATCATTATGGATGGCTCAGCCCGACCCAAATGATTGATGGTTTGGCACTCGGCGAAAGTACCCCTGGTCCACTGATTATGGTGGTGGCTTTTGTAGGCTTCTTGGGGGCTTATAATCATGCATTATTAGGTAATGATCAGCTATTTTTAGCAGGTACAATAGCTGCTGTGATTGTCACTTGGTTTACCTTTTTATTTTCCTTTGTCTTTATTCTAGCGGGCGCGCCCATTATTGAATCGACCCATAATGAACTGAAATTTACTGCTCCGCTCACTGCGATTACGGCGGCCGTAGTTGGCGTTATTTTAAATCTGGCCTTGTTCTTTAGCTATCATGTGTTATGGCCAAAGGGTTTTCACCATCCTTTTAATTACGAAGCAGCCTTAATTACAGTAGGTGCGCTGTTTGCCTTATTTAAATTTCAACTCAATGTGCTGTATGTGATTTTTGCTTCAGCTTTTTGCGGCCTCATTTTATATATCGGAGCTTAATTTAAAGCATTGAATAGAGTTATCTACTCAATGCTTGCGGTTTAAATATGATGGATTTCGATAGAAGCATGCACGATTTCTTCATGAATCGCTAATCCAGCTTTAACCTGATCAGGAGTCAGATCAGCCAGTGCGGTTTCTAATCCTAGAATACAAGAGAATTTCCCTTTACCGACCTTCCATACATGTAAATCCGTAATTTCGACCTGTGGAAACTGCGCAATAACTTCTTTAATTTCTTCGACAACGGGATGCCCCATTTCTGCATCCAGTAAAGTTTTTCCAGTTTCCTGCATCAATCCCCAAGACCATTTTGCAACCAGCAATGCCCCAACGATTCCGAGCAAAGCATCCAGAAAATTCCAGCCAAAATACTTGGCCGCAAATAAAGCAATAATCGCCAGAACTGAAGTCACCGCATCAGCGACCACATGCAGGAATGCTGCTTTTTGGTTTAAATCATGATGGTCATGTCCATGATGATGCGTTTCATGATTGTGGCTATGCGAATGGTGATGGTGATGGTGATCATCATGACCGCCATCGTGTAATAACCATGCACAAATTAAGTTGACAACGAGACCCACTATTGCGATTGGAATCGCTTCATTAAAATGAATAGTCACCGGGTTAAATAAACGTTCTAGAGACTGTATGCCCATCAACAAGGCCACGACCATCAATAAAATGGCACTGCTATAACCTGCCAGAATTTCAATTTTCCATGTGCCAAAACTAAAGCGCTGATCCTGTGCATAATGTCGCGCCATACGATAAGCAAAATAGGCCAGTCCCAGCGCCAGCATGTGTGAACTCATATGCCAGCCATCGGCAAGTAAAGCCATGGAATTAAAAAACCAACCTCCCATAATTTCTAGTACCATCATTATGGCAGTCAAAATCGTTGCGATTAAAATTCGTTTTTGTGCTAATGGATTCCCTTGATCAAACTGATGAGAATGACGTCGTTCTAGGTTAGTATGCTGCATTTATTCTAGGCTTCCAATATACTCTACCCCAGTATATATTTTTTAGGAAAAAAAAGTATGGCTCATCTGTATCATGATAAAAAAATTTTAAATCGGGTTAAACGGATTCAAGGACAGCTCAATGCCGTTGAAAAGTCACTTTCAAGTCCTGAAAGTTCCTGTATCGAAGTTTTGCAACAAGTCGCTGCGGTTAAAGGTGCCGTGAATGGCCTAATGAATCAACTGATTGAACAGCATTTAAAAGAGCATGTGCTTAAAGATGCTGATCACGTTAATGATGAGGAAGTCCAACAGTTTCTTGCATTGTTACAGCGCTATTTATAAGTGCCAGATTTCGTCGGTAAGTTGTTCGATTTCAGACCGATCATGACTGACATAGAGCATCGGTATTTTCACCTCCTCTTTCACACGTTGAAAAAAAGGAATGATCTCTGCTTTATGTGCCGTGTCCAGCGCAGAAAGCGGCTCATCCAGTAACAGCAATTGCGGTGAGTACAACAAGGCACGTCCTAAAGCCACTCGCTGTTTTTCTCCTCCTGACAGCTTAATCGGCATACGTTCAATCAAATGTCCCAATTTGAGCAGCTCAATTATATAGTCAGGCTCAAATTGACGTTGTTCTGGTGCAATATGCTTAAAACCAAACATTAAATTCTGTTGAACATTTTTATGGGGAAACAGCTGTGCATCCTGAAAGACTAAGCCTACTCGACGCTGTTGTGTGCTGAGATGAATATTCTTTGCCTGATTAAACCAAGTCTGATTTTGGATTTTAATCCAGCCGCCCTGTGGTCGAATTAAACCTGCAATGCTATGTAAAATCGTGGTTTTCCCTGAACCAGATGCACCAAATAAACCGATTACAGGCTGATCAGATTGAAAGCGTTGATCCAGACAAAATTGCCCTTGTTGCAGTTGGATATGACAATCAATCATGCAGAGTGACCCCGCTTATTTTTCTGGTAACGGTTAAACCACTGGGCAAACCACAAGGCGAAGAATGCTACCGACAATGACAAAATAATCAATCGCCACAATGCTGCTTCAGTATCAGGTTGTTGCATCAGACTATACATTGCCAAAGGTAAAGTACGGGTTTCACCCGCAATATTCCCCACAAAAGTAATCGTTGCTCCAAACTCACCTAAACTTCGGCAAAAACATAAAATCCCACCAACCAAAATCCCACTACTGGCCAGCGGTAATGTCACCTGCATAAATGCGCCAAAGGAAGAAGCACCCAGAGTCTTCGCAGCCATTTCCAAGCGCTGGTCGACCAGTTCAATTGCCAGTCGAATCGATTGTACTAACAATGGAAAACCCATTACAGCAGAGGCTAATACAGCGCCCTTCCAGTTAAAGGCAAACTCCAAACCAAGTGGCGCAAGATATTGTCCAAGCAATCCTCGATTACCAAACAATTGCAGTAATAAATAACCTGGAACTACAGGAGGTAAAACCAAAGGTAAATACACCAGCGTTTCAAACAGTGATTTACCCCAAAATTCTTTACGCGCCAAAACCCAAGCGACCAGCGTTGCTGGAATAAGGCTAAACACCAAACACGCTGCTGCCACTTTGCATGACAGCTTCAATACTTCGATTTCTTCAGGGCTCAAGATCATCATTCAGTTACTGCAATACACTAAAGCCATATTTTTTATATACTGCCTTTGCCTGCCCACTTTGTAAAAACTTGTAGAATTTGACTGAATCCGCATTTTTCTTGATCAGACCCACAGGATAGATAATTGGTGGATGGGTATTCTCAGGGAAGATTCCTGCAACTACGACATCTTTACTAATTGCAGCATCTGTCGCATACACGATCCCAACCTGACATTCACCACGTGCGACAAAGTTCAACGCAGCACGTACATCTTCGGTTTCAACCAGTCGTGGTTCAAGTTTCTCCCACCAGCCGAGTGAGGTTAAAGCCTGTTTTGCATATTTCCCTACAGGCACACTTTTGGTATCGCCTGTACAGAGCTTGCCTTGAATGGCTTTGGTTGGATCAACACTTTTATCCATTTTTAATTTAATCGGACGATCTTTAGGTGTAATCACCACTAAACGATTGCCTAATAAATTGATACGATCTGTTGGCACAACTAACTGTTTATTCTGTAAATAATCCATCCATTGTACATCAGCCGACATAAATACATCTGCTGGCGCGCCTGCTTCAATCTGTTTGGCTAAGGTTGAAGAACCTGCATATGAGGTTTTGACCTCAGTTTTATTCTTCTGCTCATACAGGGTCTCAAGTTCATTCACTGCATTGGTCAAGCTGGCAGCGGCATAAACAGTCACAGTATCGGCAGCATATACGTGCGTCTGAATAAATAAACTCGCCCCAAAAGCGACAGCACAGAGATATGTTTTTTTCATCATTGTTGGCATTATGTCGTCCTCAAATTTCGATATGTTTTCAAAAATATATCGCTTAATAAAGATACACTAAAAAAAACAATTCGCCAGTCTTGTTCTTCTTATTCATTCATCTGTTTGTAACGTCATCAAGCATCGAACGGTATGTGTTGTAATCAGTATTTTTGGATGCAAAAACAAAAAAACGTCTATTCAAACATCAAGTTAATGATGCTGAATAGACGTCGTCTATCTTGAGTGGATAACAGGAGCTGTTATCTGAGGAATGAGGCAGTAACAAATGGATCAGCAATATGCTTTACTATCTCTGATTTTCTTTCAACTTTACGGACTAAATAAAAAAATTATATTAACTACTTGATACGCCCTTTCTTTTTAGATTATTCACATATACTTTTACCAGGATCAATATATTTTATATATATCCGACCATTGCTCTCCAGCAAACAAATACTTGCATGAAAACTTTTATTTGTATCTAAAATAATTTCGTAAGCAACATCCTTTTCAATTTCTTTTAAAGGGATTGAGGCACAATTTTTTCCGTCTATAGGGAGAGGAACATTGGTATATAGTTTCTCATATGTACTTTTAAACTCTTTAGAGTAATCTATCTTTCCTAAATAAATAAGGAATGTATTATCAAGGCCATAATAGGTTTTAGGATTATTCGTAAATACGCATAAATTACCCTGATTAAGTTTTACCTCAAGATCCTTACTTTGTGGATTACATCCAGTTAAGCAGGCAAAAACAATAATAAATAAAGTATATTTATTCATCTTTAAAATCTAAGAAAAAATTAACATCTACCACCTATCATCCCCGCCACTTTATTTACATTTAACAATTTCATTTTTCGACAAATTCAACTTAGAATCACGTCCCGACAAGCATGAATAATTTATAAATTCAAATTGTCTCAAATATTTACCTTTTTTAATCTCTAGTCTAATTTGTGTTTCTAAACTACTATATTTTACTTTCAATGGGTCAAAACAGAAAATATACTTACTTTGTTTATTAGATAAATTTTTTAAACTTTCGCCATATATATCAACTGATAGTTTTTCATCAAAAATATTTTCTTTATGCTTAAATGAACTATCTAATAGCCCAAAATCATTAGCTGCTTTCATACCACTTGTTTTTAAAGCACAAATCTTACTCCCATAAAATTCATATTTAAAATCTTCCACTTGCTTTTCTTTGCAACCCCAAAGAAAAGTCAATAACAAGATCATAGAAGCCAGTTTCAAAACAATCTAAGCCTCATTCGAAAAATAAAAAATTCAAGTAACTAACTACTTTCTCGGAAACACCAATAGAAGCTTTTACCTGTTATATCAACTTCCTAATTTATAGTAAAAAATTAAAGCTCCTTGAAAAATCAAAGAGCTTTAAAACTTATTTAGCCTCTAACCGCCAAACTCTGCTTCGGCAACAACTTGCAACCACATGATAAAGGATCATTCACACGTGCTGCTGCTTTGCCCATCACCTGCATATTTGGATCACCCGCCACAATCGTAGCAACCGTTTTATGCTTTGGACAGGTCGCCTTGTCACCCACACAGGCAATCGGAATACCCTCAATCAAAAAGCTACTGTTTCCACTAATGACTTGTCCACCGCCCGTGGTTGGACAACCAACAACAATATAGGGTGTTGCCATAATCACATCCCTCGCATGTAGGTATTTAAACTGTTAAAGCACTTCAAATTCAATTCGACGGTTTTTACGACGTCCATCTGCTGTTGCATTATCAGCAACGGGTTGGCTAGAACCCTTACCTTCCGTACTCAAACGGTCGGCAGCGATACTTTTACTGACCAGATAACTTTGTACCGCAGCAGCACGTTGCTGACTTAACACCGTATTTTTATTGGCATCACCAGAGCTATCGGTATGTCCAATAATTTTGACTTTCTTGCCGCCCACCTTGTTTAAAGCCACCGCCATTTCATCCAGAATCTGTTGCCCCGCCGCGGTCAGGATTGCACTGCCTGATTCAAATTCAATGATTCGATTCTTAAGTGCATCATCGATAATTTTTTGCTCAGCCTGATTCACAGAAAGCTGTGCATTAAAACGATAGGGCTGCTGCACTAAAGCCTGAAAATTATTGGTGGTCGGCTGAATATCATTAGGATCGGTCATTTTTCCCGTTAATTCAACTTGTGTTCCTCTCACACGCAATTGCCCCTGCTTGACCTTTTTCAAGTCAGGTGTAATCACACGCGTTACGGAATCACTCCATCCATTTGGCGCTGAAACTGGACGAACCTGTATTTTATCGACCACTTGATCTGCACCATAAACAGACTGCATCTTGACCAAAATTGCCTGTTTGCTGGCATCATTTGGCACCACGCCTTCCACAACGATTGGAGCCGCATTGAGCACTGCACTTTGGCCTAAGACGGTTAAACCAAAGACCAAACCAGCCCATAAAGATTTCGAATTATTTCTCATATTTATTCATCTAAAAAAGTTTGTCGAAATAGCTTTAAGCCTTGGTTAAGGCTCATCTGACGCTGACAAAGTGATTGTTCGAGTGTAGCAAGGCCAGCATTTTGCTCCAGATAAGCATCAATCCATTGCGCCTGAATCAATGAAACCCAGTGTTCACTCTGCATATTCTGCGTAAAGATATCGCTCAATGCCATGATGTCTGCACCCTGAAAACCAATAAATAGAATCGGTTCCTCACGATGCAAGATACCAATCAGGATTTCGGTGTTGTTAATTCCTAAGAATCGTCCAATCATGCCTACCCAAAAGGCAGCAATTTCATAGCAATACATATGATTATTGATCGGCAGGATTAACACCTTGTTTAAGCGACTGGTGCCATTCTTTAAAATCGGTTGCAGTAAAAGCCCAAGACCAATCATGCTTTGCGCAAGTTCATAGACATTGATCTTCATCAATTGCGCAAATGAGTGCATGGTATGATTTTCATAGAAACCATTACATTCGGTCGGTGTAAATAACTGAACCGTGTTTGGCAGATTATTCAGCTTTTCCAGCATGATGTTGGTATCACGGATACTGCGTAATACCCGATTACGCTGAAACAGATCAACCAATACCGACTTGTAATAATACGGCGCCAGCAAGAGATTCTGATACGGTTGTTCAACTTCCAGTAGCTGGCTTAACACCATCGGAAATGCTCGCCCTGAGCTGTCCTGACTGGCAATCAGGTTGGCGGCCAGAAACATCGGCTCAGCAGGATTTGCGATAAAGAAATCCAAGGCAGGCAAAGACTCATAACGTTGTTTGAAGTCAGGCGCACGCATGGCATGTTCAAGTGCTTCTGTGATCCATTGATCAAGCACCTGAATCAACGCATATTGTCCTTTGGATTTTAGAAAGTCACCACGCGCGGGTGTCTTTCCGTAATACAAAGGTGTCGTCTTTACTTGTTGCATCCCAGCACCTCCTGATGTTCCGTGATTGTCCCTAACATTACGGTGTTACCCCCGGCTGAGCAGGTGCAGCTGGTTGTGGTTTAGGTGCAGCACCCGCAGGTGTTGCCTGCGCAGAAACCACACGTACCGCTTTCTCTGTCACCACTTTATCTACCAGTTGCAGGCCAGCATAACCACGGCTTGAGCCGATATTGCCTGAGCTATTACCACTAATCAGGCGGAAGTTCACTTTTAAGGTTAACGATGGTTCAGCTTTGCTGGTCCATGTCATTTCAAAGCTACCATTTTGCTCTTTACGCTGTGCTGCATCGATCAAACGGTTAATACCATATTCACCTGGCTCTTCGAAAATGGTATGGGTCTTACCTTCAAGATCCACTGCAGTAATACGTGCACCTGGAATCGCACCCTGATTCGGCCATACGAAGTTCACCCATTGTTGAATGCCGTTTTCAAACACCATACGCTGACCATCGATATCAATGGTGTACGACAAGTACTGTGGATTCGGTAATGGATAGAACTGGAAGTTCGATTGATTTGACACAGGCGCAGCGGCTGGCTGATCCAGACTACCAGTCGCCATACCATTGATTGGTGCGACATATTGCTGGAATGCCATCACAAATTGCGGGTTCAGACTAATGCCCAAGTCTTTCCAGGTTTTAGAAGTCAACACATAGCCACGGCGAATCACAAATGGATCTAAGGCTTCTTTGACAAAGCGTGCAATGCTACCTGTTTCACCAAAGATCTGACCAATTTCATTACTGGTTGCCTGTAAAGTCACACTTGAGTTAAATGGATACTTCTGGCTCAAATTGGTTTTGAATGGTTGATACGCTTGAATACCCCACAATTTGTTTAACTCATCTTGTGTCGGTGCAATCAAGCTGGCAAATGATTGTGTCAACGGTCCCATCAACAGCTTTTGCAATAACTGCTGATCGGTATCTTTAAGACCCACCATCATTTTCTCATCCACATATTTCTGGGTGATGTTGAAAACTGAAGTTTGGTCATTGATGGTTTGTTTCACCAAGGCCATTGCGCTTGGGCCAATCTCGCCTGCTGTTTTCAGATCATTGAACTTGCTGCGTACTTGCGCAAGATTATTCATGTATTCATCAAACAGAGATTTATCTTGTAAATCATCGCGCTTACGAACCAATTGATAGAACATCTGGTACTCTTGAGAAATCGCACCTTGCGCTCTATTCACCGCTTGAGCAGCCGCTTTGTCATCCGAGTTGTTCAATACTTTACGCTTGAACCAAGCCACAAAACCTTTTTCAGGTACAGCAAGCTCAGCCTGTACAATCGGATTATCCCAGTTGGTCTCGATAGCAATACGTTGTAATAACGTACGGATTGGTGAGTTTTGTGGTTCACCCAAGATATCAATGGTCTTGACTTGCTGGCTAAACTGATCGGCTTTGGCATAATAAATACCGCTCAGGAACTTCTTCCATTCCGTCACATATTCTTGCTTATACAATGCAACCAGTTGTTTGCGAATCTGCTCTGGGCTACCCGAGAAAGTTAAGTCATCAGATTGACGGCTATTCAACACCCAGTCTTTACTGTCTGTTGGTTTATTCGCAGCTTCATCAATCGCTTTTTCAACATATTCGTCCCATGCTTTTTGTGTAAACACACCTGGTAATGCATAGCTGCCCAATACAATTGAACGGTTTTGCTCACCGACGATCTGTCCAACGGTTACCGCAGGAAAACGGACTGCTGCACGCATCTTGATTTCGTTATAAACACGATCACGTGCTGGCATACCACGAATGACTGACAAGAGTACCTGACGTGTTTGATCAACCACTTGCGCATCTGTTTCAAGCACAGGGAAACCTTCCTGATTTGCCAATGTCATGGCATAAGAAAGAATTTTTTCCGCATCCTGAATCATTTCGCCACGCGGCATCTGACCACGGTTGGCATCTAGCCAAGAACGCCAGAAACGCGACACCTGATCACTTAAATGACTGCTATCCATATATTCTGGATTGCTCATCATTAAGTAGGCTTTTAATGCATTATAGGCATCTTGCGGATTACTGTCCGAAGGCTCCAGATATTGTTGAGTCTTGGCAACCTGTTTGATTTCCACATTGACGTGGTTGGCTTTCAGGGTTGCTTCATTATTTTTTACACGTTGCAGATACTGAGCAATATTTTGTTGGGTCGGCGTCAGAACAATCTGCTTGATCCCTTTTAAGTATTCTGCTTTTAAGCTCTCACGTAACTGATTGCCTTGGTACAAACCAAAGCTGAATTTGAGTGGACGATGATCGTTGAACTCATCCAGTTGTTGCAAGCGTTCCTGCAAGATCAGTAAAGCTTCAAGCTGAGTTGAAAGCTGTTGACCTGAGGCTTTTTCCAAATGCACCACTTTATCTAAATCGGCCTGCACATCTGCAATCAATTGCTGGTTATTGCGATATGACCATACCCATACGCCTAACACCAGTGAAACACCCACCAGTGCTGCAATAAATCCAATATAGCGCTGACGCTTTTTCGCAGGATTAATATGCTGTTTGACCAAGTCCTTATCTCGCAAAATAACATTCGAGAATAGACCTTGTAAGAAATAGCCGTGATTTGGTGCAAGTGATGGACTCACGCCCTCCTGACCATTGGCCTGAATCTGCTGAAGCTGGAACTCTTGTGCAATATTTTCCGTCATTGGACTTTCAATAATGCCTTCCTGCAAAGCACTGGTAAAATAAAAACCACGGAACACAGGTTGGAACTGATACGGGTTATCTTCAAACAAAGTGCCGATAAAGCTTTTTAATGCAGGTTTTAAGGTTTTAAATTCCAGCGGGAACGTCATTACACTTGGAGAAATATTTTGCGAATGACGACGACTTAAATGCGTGGTGCTGACGCTTTTGAGACCATCGTAAAGAATGCTGTAATGTTTTTCGAATAATTCGACTGCATTATGAGATGAGTTTTGCTCATACGGCAGCGTTGCACCCCAAGCCTGATTATATTCCTGTGATTCATAACAATCGAAGAACTCGGTAAAACCTGCAATCAAGTCCATTTTAGAGAACACTAGATACACAGGAACAACGACTTCAAGTCGCTCGGTTAAATCCTGAATACGGGCACGTAAATTCTTGGCTAGTTTCAATGAGTTTTCAGGACTTTGGCTGATCAATTCAGCAATACTGACAATCACGATCAGACCATTCACAGGTGCCTTAGAACGGTTCTTCTTCAAGATATTTAAGAAACCCAACCATTCAGAATGATCTTCCGAGTACACCGAATAACGGCCTGCGGTATCGAGCAAGATCCCTTCGGTTGAGAAGAACCAGTCACAGTTACGTGTACCGCTCAAACCAGCAGACACCATCTTTTGGTGGGTTTCTTCAAACGGGAACTTTAATCCAGAATTATAAATTGCCGAACTCTTACCTGCAGCCGGGTTACCAATCACCATATACCAAGGCAATTCGTATAAAGCGGCATTGCCCTTTTTATCGCCCAGTTTAGATTTGCGAATCAACTGGATCGATTCTTTCATCTGCTGCTGGATTAGCTGTAGTTCGGCTTTATCTTTTTGTTGTCCGTACTCAGCCTTGCTGTCCTGCTCAATCGCATTGGCAAGTTCCTCACCTTGTTCCGCATGGCGTTTTCGCTGGATCAACCAGTAAATCCCATACACAATCAGGCCTAAAGCATAAGTCGCCGCCAGCGCCCAGAAGATATGACGCGGAATCGACGAATATGAAGAAATAAGCGCCACAAATAAGGACAAAGCAATGATTGCCTTAGGATTAGTGATGTACTGCCACAGATAACCTAAAATGGTATACATTGAGTTCTCAAATTCTTAATAAAGTTAATCAATCAGCAATTGCTACACTTTCCTGATCTGGTGAGATCTCTGGGAAAGTTTGAATAAATGCTTTTAAATTTTGTCCATAAACAAAGGCAACTTGTTGATCTGGAAGATGTGCCCCCAACATCAATCCAAAAACTTTTGCCACGTTCTGGGTATTCCCAGCAGCAGGTTTACAATATAAATAATGATGCTGCTCTACTGGGCTTTGTGCAAAAAACTGATCCAGCTTTTTGACCACCTTGATATCGGTGCCATCCTCGACCACCAGTACAAAAGGTTCTTCATCTTGGTATTGTGGTAAATCATGTATTTCTAACTCTTTGAATATTTGGTCTAAATTATTTTGATGAGAGACCAACTTTAACGTTTTTAAAGGCTGTTGCTGTAGCAGCTGTACATCTGGATGCGCCACACAACTACTACCGACAAATTCAGCAGGCGTATAGGCACTCAAGCCCCATACTTTTTCATCTACGATTTCCTGATCAATTTCCGAGTCTGCTGTAATGATCAATGAAATTTCATTCGGTTGCTTTTGAATCCGTTCGATTAACTCGACCACATTCTGATCCGTCGATGCTGCACTGATAAAGTGATATTCAATATGGAACTTTTGTGGAATGATGCCCAGATCATAGAAAATCGTCTGGATCATTTCATTACCACTTTGGTCATTCCAGGTATGAACAACATCCTCAGACAGCAAAATATGTAAATTTAGCTTATCTAAGCGATAAACCTGCTCGATCTGAATCTCTTCACTGTGCTCTTCTCCCGAAAAACTCGGGTCAATCCATGCAGGATGCATACGATATTCATGCAAATTCTGGCTTTCATAAAACAGACTAGACCGCTTTAAATGGTCTGAAATAGAAACTAGAATATCACTGTGCTGTTCAATCTGATGCTGAATCAGCGCCATGATCCGCTGTTGCCGAATAGATAAAAACTGCGATTCATCCTCTTCATCCTGACTGACTTGCTGATCCAGCTCTTCAATACGATAGGATAAAATCGGTAATCCCTGAAAGCTCAATAAATGTGGATCAAGCTGTGGACTGGCAAATTCTTTAATCCCTGTCAGGATGGCATCATTTTCACCTAATGCACTATAAGCCGCAGCGGAATATAAATTAACATTCAACCACTTACTTTCTTGTGCGACAGGTGCTTGCTCATCTTCTGCTGTATTGTTATTTTGCTCAGCGGCCAAAGCTTGTTGCTTTTTCTCTTTATATTTTTGATAGCCTTTATAAATCAACCAAGGCGAAAGCAACACAAATGTAATGACAATAGGCAGAATCAGGAAGTAATTAATCAGGTCGGCTGATTCAGGTAAATATTGCGTATCTCTCCAATAGAAGATCACAATCAGTGCAACCAGAATAAAACAAGTGATTAAAGTCGCGAGTATTTTCTTGATCATTATGCAGCTCCTAAAAGCGCATAACGCGTTTCACTGTTATGTTGTAACTGTACCGATGGCATTAAAAATGCACCCTGCCCCAAGCCCATTTCATGGGATGAATCCAGACAAATCGGACTGATTTCATTTTTATCAAGAATTAACCGTACATCAATAAAGAGCGTCGGACTGCACCAGGTCTGAATCAGATCTTTTAATTTTTTATTCAGCGGCTGATTCGGTAAAAAAGCCAGATATTGTTCGCGGTTTAGTGGACCAATTTGAATTTCAATTTTTCCGTCAATTTGCTCAACGGTATCCCCGCAGAAAGTATTAATGCCCAGTAAACTTGGATTACTACCGCCTAAAGTGGTTTTCTGTTCATCGCCCAACTGGAATTTTTCTTTTATAAATTCCTGAATCTGCACTTGGGTATCAAAGACACGTCCTAGAATGGTTTTCAAGGCATGCGCAGTATTATTCTGTCCCTGCATCAAGCCAGAAAATTCAGCAAAATATTCATCCAGATCATGCTGTTCGTGCTGGGAACGAATATAACCATTTAAGGCATGTAAAATATCGAGATAATGATTCTTTTGCTCAATCTCATAGCGAACAGGGAGATTATAGGCAATGCTGGCATCGACATATTTTGTCGTGAGCTTATGGTTAAACAAGCCTAAAAATGCCTGGATTTCCTGACGTTGCTGGCGCGAACTCTGCTTTAATTTATTGGTATAGGTATAAGGCAGTGCACCCTGTGTACCGGTGAGGCCGACCACCAGATTGGTTAAATGAATACGTTCATCCTGATAGCTCAGTTCTTCAATTTCGGTCGCAGGAAAACTTAGGCTGAATGACGTTCCAAACTTAAAGTCATCAGACCAGTCCTGCTGACGAGATGGCGCAGGTAAATGACGCAATAAACGCGTCGACTGAATAAACTCAAATGAGCCTGCTTTTTTAAAAATCTGGTCGACTACAGAAGAGTCTTGCCACCAACGTTCTGCACGCATTGGTATATCTCCTGCTGATTAAGACTGTCTTTCACGACCACATCGACAAAACTGTTAATCTGAACTTTCAGATTGAAAATATGGCTAAGCAATTGACTGAAAATATATAAACTATGGCCTCTAAATACGTTCTTGTTGACGGCAAGTTCGGCTTTCACCCCGCGAATAAACATCGGGAAAGGTTTAGAGTTCACCAGTTTATTGGTGGTTGAAAAGCTGAGCTGCTTGAGCGCATCAATGAGTAAAATATTTTCTTTTGAATGCGGTAAATTATATAAGGCCAACAACTCTTTGACATGACTCAAGGCATCCCCTTTCATCAATGCCAAAGTATTGAGTGAAAGATGGGAAATAATACGCCACTGTTCATTTTTATTTTTGTCAAAATGGAAGGGCGATGTCGGACGCTTTAAAATCAATGCACGTCGCGCCAGACTGCTGTCATTCAGATTCAGGATATTATTACTTTGGCTTAGAGCCTCATGCGGCAAATCACCATTTGAGCAAAGTAAGCGAGTACTAATAAAATCTGATTTAATTTCATATGGTTTCAAATGTTTTGAAACGATTGAATAGCCCATTTGTGTGGTTTTATTTTGTGCAGGCACGTAATTCAGCGAGTAAAAGAACTGTACTTTATCGTTTTGGTAATGGCTCATCGCAAAAAATGGCAATACAGGCAGATGAGTTTGTTCCTGATTGGTTTTCTCACGCACCATGTTCATTTCAATCACCGAATAGACCTGATAAAGCTCAGGATGATGCGCATCGGTGATCAATGGATATTGTAATTGGGTATGAGAAATTTTCTGCGGCTCAGCCTGTTTTTCAAAAAGATTGATGGCAGGTGTGGTAAATAACTTAAAGTTTGCGATATTCAGTTCAGAGTAATTCCGTACCACCGCCTGATCGTTTAAATTCAGTTTGAGATGAATCAGGATTTCAAACTGATTTTGCTGGTTAAGTAGCCCTTTTAAGCGGCTTAAATCCAGATTCAGATAATTGAATTTTTCAGGAAAACAAAAATATTCCATCAGTAAACGATAAGCATGATGGGTATGCTGATCAATCGGTAGCAGGCTTTCCTGTTCCGTAAAACCCATCACTTCAAATGGATTACTGATTTCGACCACGCGCTGCCCTACACGTAGGGCAAAGCCGGTATCTTTGCGGAAAATACTGTCCAGAACCTGCAATGGAAAGTTCGAGATTGCATCCAGATAAATCGGCAATTTCTCATCCAGCATCCACTTTTGTGCATCATTAAAAATTTCAAATTTCAGGCTCAAGGTAGCATTCTGGTTCAAATGCATGTGGGTACTTGGCGAGGTTTGAAACTCTAACTGTGTCAATAAAATCGGCAATAAGCGAACTTCATTGGTGGTATTAAACTCGCATTGAACCCCTTTAAAGCTACGCGATTTCAAAGCTGTTTTTTGCGGAATAATATGTGCAGCCGTAAGCTGTTTTAGTTTATTAATATCTTCAAAGCTAACCACAGTACACGCAGGGAAATGACGTAAATATTGAGGAAACATCACCTCAAACAAAGAATGGGTAAATACGTCGTAACTGTCTTCTAATTTTTTATCAATACGTGCAGCGATCAGGGAAAAAGCTTGAATTAACCGTTCAATATGCGGGTCATCAATCTGTTCCTGATTTAAGGAAAGTCGCTGCGCAATTTTTGGATACTTCTGCGCAAACTCTCTGGATTGTTGACCGAATTCTTGTAGTTGTTTTTCATAATACGGTAAAAGTTGCTCTATCACAGTTCGCTCACACTAAGTTCTGGCAGAAATAACATATTGTTGTGTTGTGGGTTTGAGTAAAGCGTCAAAGAACACCGGCTCATATAAAGGATGTATGTTTAAGTAAGCTTGAATGCTTAAACAAAGTGAACCCATATTATGACCATCTAATAACATTTCTACTTTTATCTGTCTCAATCTTGGCTCATGTGCTGCAATTGACTGCTCAATTGACTGGCAAATCTTATCCCGATCTAGGGGGTTGGCTGTTGATAGGCCAACGAAGTCGATAATTCCAAACTGCAAGATAGATTTCTTGGCGAGTGGATATTCATCCATATCACGATCAAATTGTGCAATTCGACTATTGAGCAAGTCTTCCAGATCACGAGCGACAGACTCCCGTAATTGCTGAATCGACATTCCTCTTAAATAATCTTCCTGCTCAGGCACCAGACGATCAAACAAAGTTGACCGAAAACCGTAAGGATATAAATGATCTAAATTCATTTTAAGAACAATATCTTGGAAAAATAGAGGCTAATAGGCAACTATTAACCTCTACTAGAACATCACGATTTCTATTACGCAGCGTATGACGCTGTGTTGTTAGAAAGTGACCATTTCTTAGTAACAGCACCTTTCGCAGTACCGTTAATGTCTTGTTGGTTATATGTCCACTCAACAGCAGCATATTTCAAACCAAATGTTTCAGTAGGAACGCCTTCCTCATTCACAGTTGGAGTTACACTTGAAACAAGAACGTGTTTCAATTTGATTTGTAAGTACTTGATACGCTTGTCACCATTTGCACGGTAGTAATCGATTTGTACTTCATCAAATGTATAACCAGCTGAACAAGCTTCCCAAAGTTTTGGACTAGTTGCATCCAAATCTTTAACGAAGATCATGTCTGAGTGTTCAACACGTTCAGCAGTATGACCACCAACGCTACTTGAAGTTGCAGATTTTGGTTGACGAATGTTATGAGACCAAGAGTTAACTTCAAGCCAACCTTTGTGTTCAGAATCGCGAGATTCTCCGTCTACCTTGTACTTGCCACGAAACTCAACATATATATCTTTCATTTAAAAATTACCTCTATTTTATTTAAAGTTATTATCTAGCTGATCTCATTGTTAATTTGAGGACTGAGGTAGTTCAGTCACGAGTCGTAAAGAAACAGACAACTCATCCAGCTGGAAATGTGGTCTTAAGAAAACCACAGACTTGTAGTGACCCGGTTGAGCTGGATCTTCTACAACTTTTACAGATGCCTCACGAAGCGGATATTGTGCTTTTGCTTCTTGAGATGCACCATCATCTAGCAAGACATATTGAGATAACCATTCATTTAAGAAGGCTTCAACATTGCCTGCAGATGCAAAACTTCCGACTTTGTCACGCATCATTGCTTTTAAGTAATGTGCAATACGTGAAACTGCCATGATGTACTGAATCTGGCTCGAAAGTGCAGAGTTGGCATTTGCCGTGTCGCTGTCATATTTCTTCGGCTTTTGCGTCGATTGCGCGCCAAAGAAAGCAGCGTAGTCTGTATTTTTACAGTGAACGAGAGGGATAAAACCAAGATCACTCAGTTCTTTCTCACGACGGTCTGTAATTGCAATTTCAGTTGGACATTTAAATACCACTTCGCCATCTGAAGTCTTGAAGGTATGTACTGGCAAGCCTTCAACTAAACCACCACCCTCTACACCACGAATCGCAGCACACCAGCCATGCATATCAAATGCATTAGTTAAACGTGTACCAAAGGCATATGCCGCATTCATCCATAAATAATCATCATGGTTTTCACCAGAGACATCTTCGATGAAGTTGAAACCTTCAGTCGCAGTCCCTTCTTTTGGATGGTATGGCAGACGACCCAAGACATGTGGCATGGTCAATGCAACGTAACGTGAATCTTCACTGTCACGGAAAGAACGCCATTGAACGTATTCCGCTGTTTCAAAGATTTTTGAAACATCACGTGGGCGATCAATATCAGTAAAGGATTCAAGGCCTAAAATACTTGGGCTTGCAGCTGAAACAAATGGTGCATGTGCCGCAGCAGCAACATGAGAGATTTGTTCCAGTAAATACATATCTGATGGTGTACGATCGAACTCGAAATCACCAATCAGGGCCGCATACGGTGCACCACCGAATGAGCCATATTCTTCTTCATAAATCTTTTTGAACAGTGTGCTTTGATCGAAATCAGTCGCACCCTGAAAGTCTTTTACCAACTCTTTTTTGGTCGTATTTAACATACGAATCTTAATCATTGAGTTAGACGGTGTTTCTTGGCAGAAGTAGTAAAGACCACGCCATGTCGATTCAATTTTCTGGAATTGCTCATGATGCATGATCTGGCTAAGCTGATTCGAAATTAAGGCATCGATTTCAGCAATACGCTTATCAATCGATAGCGTCATGTTCTCAGAAACCGTAATGGTTCCGGCCATCACTTCTTTCGCGAGCTCGCCAATCAGACTTTTTGCACGAACATGCTCATCATCATTACGTGCAATACGGCTTTGCTCAACGATTGAGTCGAGTAAATTCTCTGATTCAGCTTCTACATTATTTGCCGCAGCAGCAGCTTGTAAATTACTCATTGTCAGCCTCCGCACTCAATTGACGGATTTGATCAGTATTTTTCAATACTTCATCTAGCAAGTCTTCTAAACGTTCGCTGTTTGAAATCTTGTTGCGCAAATCAGTTAAACGCTCACGCGCAGCAACCAGTTTACGTAATGGATCAACCTGTTGTACAACTTGCTCTGGGCGGAAGTCTTCCATTGAATTAAACGTTAAATCAACAGACATGCGGCCACCCTCTTCAGTCAAGGTATTCTCAACCTGAAAAGCTGCGCGTGGCGCGAGTGATTCCATAACTTCATCAATGTTATCGAGGTCGACATTGATGAATTTCTTATCTTTTAATTTGGTTTTTTCTAACTCAGATGCTGCTGAGAAGTCACCCATAACGCCGACAACAAAAGGGAGTTCTTTTGACTCTTTGCCATCACCAACTTCAACATCATATGTCAGCTGAACACGAGGAGGACGTATGCGTTGCAGTTTCTTCTGTACGCTTTCTCTCTTTGCCATAACTTTCTACCCTTGCTTATTATTTCAACGAATCAAAAGGATTCGAACCTGTCTTTTGAACAGTATTTGGTTGTTTAGTAACTGCTGGTGTCGCAGGCGCCTGTCGTTTAGGCGCAGCTGTACGAGTTACATTATTACGTGCTGGTTGGGTTGTAGGTGCTTTTCTGTTTGTTGTACGTCGAGTATTTGTATTCGACGACGTATTTCGAACCTCTTTTTTCAAAGATTCGTCAGTAATTGCTTTACTGGTTGAGGTATCAGGTGCTGGTACCGCCGCACGGATATTGTCACTCAACTGTTTTGCAGGTGGGTAAGTCAATTCATTACTTAAGTAACGCATTTCACTTGAGCGCATATGCTGAAGTGCTTCATTGGCAAGTTCAACACTCGCTAGAAAAGCAACATCAGTTAACGCCGCGCCACGTACATTTTGCTCTTGTAATTGTGTTGCCAGTTTCAGGGCATTCATTGGCTGCTTGATTTCATACATGCGCATTGCTGCTTGAGCTAACAGGTCATTGACGCGTGAAGCATTATCTTTATCACAAACTTGTTGATAAATTCCCAATAGCGTTTGATCCGTTTGGTTCGCCACCAACGGATTCTGTTTAATGCATTTGCTTTTTAATTTAATTGGTTTCGCCGCCTGCTCTTCAGCATAAACTGAATTGCCGATTAAACCAGTCGCTATACAAAGAATTGATATTACAATACCTTTTTTCAAAATATGCCTCGTCATTATTTAACTTATAATTGAAGAGCTGACAATTATTGTTAAAAAACCCTCTTACTCGTCAATTTTTGTACATTTACATCATTTCCGCGAATTTAACAAAAAAAACACACATAAAGTCAATACCAGTTACGTTTATTAACATTATTAAAGTTTCATGACAGACATTCTTGTAAAAAAAAACTTAAATAGCGTGCATTTTTTGTTTAAAAGTGACATTTTTTGTTGTAGAATAATCTGTATACTCGTGTAGAGTTTAGCTAGGTTTTTGATTTTATTCAAAAAATATTTTTTAAGAGAAAACAACCATATCAAGTTAATACGTACCGAATAGAACTTGGTATTTAAAAATTACTGTGAGTATTAAATGAGTAACTTAAAGGTTTTAATTACAAAACTATCACCTCCTACTCGTACTGCATTAGAAAAGTCAGCAAATTACTGTATTAACCAATTAAACTATGAGATTGAGATTGAACACTTACTGGTTGAGTTATTAAATCAAACTCCTGCCAATGATTTACACATTTTATTAAAAAAAAATAATATCTCTGCTGAAGCCTTAATTAATGATTTAAAAGAAACCATCGGTTCTTTACCAAAAGGCAATACCCGCACCCCTATTTTTGCTAAATCAATTGTAAGATTATTTGAACAGGCATGGTTGTTAGCGTCTGCTGAACAAACACCCGTGATTCGTAGCAGTCATTTATTGATCGCCCTACTCACTGCGCCAGATTTGCAACAGATCGCTTTCCGAGCGTCTAGTCTATTTGAGCTTTTCCCTATTGATACCATGAAACATAAGTTTCTGGATATTTGTGGAAAAAGCACGGAACAGCCTGCAACCGAACCCTCTGCTGCATCTGACCTATCGTCAGATGACACTCAAACCACCACTACAACGACGGTAAAAACACCTGCGCTGGATCAATATACGATTAACCTGACAGAGAAAGCAAAACAAGGCGGAATTGATCCTGTTATTGGTCGAGAGTTTGAAATTCGTTTAATGCTAGATATCCTGATGCGTCGTCGCCAGAACAACCCGATTCTGACGGGCGAACCTGGTGTAGGTAAAACAGCGGTTGTAGAAGGTCTTGCATTAAAGATTGCACAAGGGCTGGTGCCAGAAGCACTTAAAAACGTTCACTTGCATGTTTTAGACATGGGCTTATTACAGGCAGGTGCCAGTGTTAAAGGTGAATTCGAGAATCGTTTGAAACAAGTGATTCAGGAAGTTCAATCTTCAACTCATCCGATTATTCTATTTATTGATGAAGCACATACGCTGATCGGCGCTGGTGGTCAGGCGGGTCAAAATGATGCTGCCAACTTGCTTAAACCAGCTTTGGCGCGTGGTGAACTAAGAACAATTGCAGCAACCACTTGGGCTGAATACAAGCAATACTTCGAAAAAGATGCAGCTTTAAGTCGTCGTTTTCAGGTGGTTAAGATTGAAGAACCGACTGAAGAAGTCGCCATTGATATGTTACGTGCCATGATTCCTGTCATGCAGAATCATTTCAATCTGCATATTGAAGATCAGGCGATTATTACTGCCGTTCAAGCATCGCATCGTTATATTAGTGGTCGCCAGCTTCCGGACAAAGCCGTTAGTGTGCTAGATACTGCGGCTGCTCGTGTTGCCTTGACGCAAAATGCGCAACCTGTCGTTTTAGATCAGTTAAAGGCACAACAGCACAACCTGAAATTAGAACAGCAAATTTTGACCAACGAGCATCAGCACTTCCCGATTCATCACGAACGTTTAGAAGATCTCAATCAGCAATTGGCCTCTTTAGATAAAGAAATTAAGGATATTGAGCTTAAGTGGCAGCAAGAGCTGTCATTGGTCAAACAGATTCAGCAGCTCAGCACTCAAGATAATAATGATGAAAATAATGCACAAATTGCAGCATTAAGAGCTGAACTCACTCAGTTACAAGGTCAGACTCCATTGGTCTTTGAGCGTGTCAATGCACGTATCATCAATGAGATTATTTCAGACTGGACCGGTATTCCAGTTGGCAATATGGTAAATGATGAGATTAAACAGATTCTAACCCTTGAAGATAAGCTGGGCGAGCGCGTCATGGGTCAGGATTATGCATTAAATCAATTGGTAAAAGGCATCAAGACCTCTAAGTCCAAGCTGGAAGATCCAAATAAACCGCAAGGTGTATTTATGCTGATCGGCCCAAGTGGTGTAGGTAAAACTGAAACCGCCCTTGCCTTGGCTAATGAGTTATATGGCGGTGAACAACATCTCATCACCATTAATATGTCTGAATATCAGGAAGCACATACGGTTTCATCATTAAAAGGCGCGCCTCCGGGTTATGTCGGTTATGGTCAAGGCGGTGTTTTAACTGAGGCAGTACGTCGTAATCCTTATAGTGTTGTGCTTCTGGACGAAATTGAAAAAGCGCATAGCGATGTTCAGGAACTGTTTTATCAGGTCTTCGACAAAGGGACTTTAGAAGATGGTGAAGGTCGTGTAATCGATTTTAAAAACACCACCATTATCCTGACCTCGAATACAGGTTCAAGCGCCATCATGCAAGCTTGCCTAAATCAGCCTGTAGAAGAATGGCCAAATGCGGATGACTTGGTCGAGCATTTAAAACCAAGCTTATATAAACAGTTTAAGCCAGCATTTATTGGTCGTATGCGAATTGTGCCTTACTTCCCTTTACATGATGATTTGTTGGTTCGTATCATCAAACATAAGCTTGGGAAGATTGTTGCGCGTATTGAAAAACAATATGCAACTCAGGTTCAATATTCAGAAGATTTAATTGAACTGATTTTAAGTCGTTGTACTGAAGTCGATAGTGGCGCGCGAAATGTGGACAACATTTTAAATTCGACCGTTTTACCAGCGCTGGCAACAGAAATTCTGGTGGCGCTGGCTGATCATAAATTGCCGAAACTGATCAATATTGATACCAAAGATGATGAAATCATCTATCAGCTTGAGCCTGTTGTAAAAACCACGAAAAAGCGTACCAGCAAAAAAGCGAAAGCTGAAATTTAAGATTGAGCCAACACTGTGATACATATGGATATTAACCCATTACTGACACCGATTAATGAGCAATCACCTTGTGGTGAAGATTACTCTTTTTCAAATGAGTTCCATGCCATTAAAAAGGCCCGAACTCAAGATGATCTTTTGCTTGATCAAGGCGATTGGGTCACGGAACCGAAACAGGCAGATTGGGATTTTGTTGCAGCAACATCGATTGATTTGCTGCAAACTAAAAGTAAAGATATCCGTATCCTCACTTGGCTTTCTGAAGCTTGGGCAAATCTATATGGTTTCGAAGGTATCGCGAAGAGCCTTGAGCTCAGTCACCGCTTACTTGAACAGTATTGGCTGACACTTCATCCAGAAGTAGAAGATGATGATCTGGATCAACGTATTGGGCTGTTACAGGGTTTAATTAACCAGTTACCATTGCTGATTAAAAAAGTTCCTTTGATCAATCACGCACCTTTTTATCATTTACTCGACTATGATAATTTTCTTTACCATGAAAATATCCGTCGTAAACAAAGTGATGATTATGAAAGTGCGAGCAGTACAAGCGAGCTAGAACAGTTTGAGCAAGCTTTACTCAGTACCGATAAAGCTTTCCAGCGCCAAAACTATCAGCATTTTACCGAGATTTTTCAACAGTGGTCGACACTGAAAAATGTGCTGGATGGTTTACTTGGCTTAGATTCACCAAGCTTTGCTGCAATTGACTCTAGCCTTGATAATATTCATATTAGTCTTAAGAAAATTTATAAAACAGAACAGTTTGAGCAAGTGACTCAAACCGTGGCGACTGACAGTGAACCCGCTATGACCACGACAACACAAAACGTGACGACTCAACCGACTGCGGTTCAGGCGCAACCAACCTTCCAGCCCCAAGTTCAATCGCATGTTGAAAATCGTGAGCAAGCGATGCGCGTTTTACAGGAAATTGCGACCTATTTCCAAAAGAATGAACCGCATAGTCCTGTGAGCTATATGTTGCAAAAAACCATTAAGTGGAGCCAAATGCCGCTGCATGAATGGTTAACCCAAGTGATTAAAGACGAGCATCCATTACAAATGCTGCAAGATACGCTCGGCGTGCAACCAAAGAATGAATACGAATAATTGTTGGTAAATCGATATGTTTAAAGCAGAGAAAATTCTTTGGGGTGAGGGCCTGTTTTTACGTCCTCAGCATTTCCAGATACAGGACACGTACCACGAGCAACGCTTGAATCATACGGTTCGGGCGTTAATTCCGCATGCTTATGGCGTACAAAAGCTCAAATTTGATGAAGTACAGCTTTCAACCCATATTCTGGCTTTAGAAGAAGCTGAAATCATCTGGCAAGATGGTGAGATCTATCATGCACCAGCACAAGATTTATTACCAGAACCACTATTGCTGGATGATTTAAATCTGCAAGGTGAAATGATTGTTTACCTTGCCCTGCCAATTTTGCAGGCAAATAAGAAAAATATTGCCGATGAGACACGCTCCCTGTCGAGCCGTTATCATAACTATCTGTCAGAAACACACGACCTGTTTACAGATGCCAGCCCTGCTGAGCTAAGTTTGTTGCGCCGTCGTGCAGAATTTAAATTGCTTGATCCGCATATTCAACCGACCCAGAATCTTGATGGCTTCTTGTATTTAGCTGTAGGAAGATTAAAACGCCAAAGTTCAGGTACATTTGAGCTGGATAGCAAATTCATTCCACCGATTTTACATGTGGCTGCGTCAGAGTCTTTAATCAACAACTTAAAACGTACGTTGAATGTGATTAAAGCCAAGATTAAAACCATTCAAAGCAATAACCGTGAAAACGAGCAAAAACTGATTGAGTTCCGTTCAGGAGATATCGTTTCATTCTGGTTAATCAATGCCTTGAATACAGCCTATGCAGGATTGAATCATTTACTGCATTATCCGCAAATTCATCCAGAACGTTTGTTCTCTGAGTTATTGCGTCTGACTGGTTCCCTGCTGACCTTCTCAACCGCTTATGATGTCGATCATTTACCGCATTATAAGCACCATCAGTTACAGGACAGTTTCCAGCAACTCGATATCATTCTGAGAGATTTGCTGGATACCATTATTTCAAGCCGCTATTTCAGCATTGCCTTGAAAGAAACACGCCCATCTTACTGGGTCGGCAGCCTTGAGTCTGACAAGATTACCCGTGATACGCGTCTTTATATCGCAGTCTCAAGCAGCATGATGCAAACGCATGAACTCATCCAGATTGTGCCGTTACGCTTTAAAGTCGGTAGCACCATTGATGTAGAGCAACGCGTGATTGCGGCATTGCCTGCGGTTCCATTGCATCATTTGATGCAAGTCCCAACAGCAATTCCAGTGCGTTCAGGTGTGAGTTACTTCGAAATTGAACCGCATCACGAACTCTATCAACGTATGCTTGAGTCAGAATCCATCTGTGTCTATGTGCCAGCAGGTTTCCAAGATATTAGTATTGAACTCATTGCTGTAATGAATAGTTAAGAGAATAACAATGACTCAACATCCAGCTGGTATTCCTTCTTTATTTGATGATGGAAAAATTGGTTCAGGCTTACCTAGCTCTGACCAACCACAAAATAAAGCACAAGCAACGAATCTGATTGATCTGTTACATGATGGATTTTATTTAGTTTTCTTGCTGCGTAACCGCTATATCCCCTCAAATCCAAGTGATTTTCGTGAAAAAATTCTGGATTTACTCAACCGTTTTGAGCAACAGGCGAAACGACTGCAATTTTCAGCAGATGATATTCATGACGCGAAATATGCGTTTTGTGCATTGATTGATGAAACCATTGCAACGCAACAAGATGCTGCCTACTTTAACTTGCAAAATAGCTGGCTCATCAGCCCGTTACAGTTAAGTTTATTTGGCTCTCAACTTGCTGGTTATCGCTTTTTTGAGATTCTAGAGCAATTGCGTAGTCGCGGCAAAGATCGTCTGGCATCGCTTGAAGTATTTCATTACTGTTTATTGCTTGGTTTTCAAGGTAAATATCGTCTTGAGTCCGTTGAAAGCCTCAATCATCTGGTTGCACGTGTGGGTGATGAAATTGATTATCTCAAAGGCAAAAAAGCAGCATTCTCTCCGTTCGCCGCGATTCCAGATCAGATCAAACATATTATTCATCATGAATTGCCATTTTTCTGGATCCTGATTTTCTTATTGTTATTCGCAGCGCTGACCTTCGCAGGTTTAAAGTTTATGCTGAACAAACAAAATCATAATGCTTTAACACCCTATCAAAATGTGATTTCAGCGCCAGCAGAAGAAGCACATATTACTATCCATTTGCCTTAGTTGATTGAAGTATGAGTCAGGAAAGAACTACCTCTTTACGCATCTTACAGACAAATAAGAAAAAAACATTATCTCCTGTGATCTATTTACTGATTGGATTTATTTCAGGGATTATTTTGACCACATTATTTTTCTTTATGTTGTCCACAGGAACAGGATCATCTAGTGAATATGTCGAACCGACTCAGGTTGTAGAAGAAAATACCACGGTACTTCCGGGTGCCAAACAAACGACACAGACAACAGAAGTGGCGGCTCCTGTTCAATATGAATCAACTGAGTCAGAAGAAGACAGTAACTTTACTCAACCGGGTAGTAATGACCTGAATAAGTTCTTCCAACGCACTCCGCCACCTGCTGCTGCGCCTGCTCAAACGGCACAACATGCATCGCCATTTGCCAATGAACCCAATGCCAAAGCAGCTCAGCCTGTAGCTCCAGCAAAAGCAGTTCATCCAAAAAGCGAGGCTGTGCCAGCAAAAGTGGTAAAACCCGCAGCTCAACCTGCTAAAGTGGTCGCACCCAAAGAGCCAGAAGCGGAAGCACCTGATGCAACCGTACAGATTAAAGTTACCCAGAAGCCTTTTGCTGTAAATGAACTCAAGTAACACATGATCTGGTTTATTTTTCTCTGCTTTGTCGGGGTTGCAATTGGGCTTACCTTATTGATGTCCTATGAGCTGCGTTACAAATGTACGCAGCTTTTACAATCCTTACTTCCAAGCGGGAAAAAGAAAATCGCCAATGCCATGCAATTTGCAGAGCATATGCATCAGGCAGCGTCACCAGAAAAATTACAATCACATTGGCATTTGCAACAATGGTGGATCCTAATCGCAGGTTTCTTTTTATTTGCCAGTATTCTGATTTTTGCGTTTACGCGCCCTATCAGTTCAACACGGATTGAAGCTGAATACTTAAAAGAAACTGATCCACAGGTCTATGCCCTACTCAATGGAGAAATGCTCAGTCCTCCACCAGACGTCGATGAAACTCTTATTCAAGATGCGATTGTGGAAGCAACGCGCTTAGAAGAGGCTTATCAGGCTCAACATACGACCGATCCAAGCGTTGATGCTTCACAAATTGAAGTGCCACTGACCCATTCTCATGGCAGTCTGGATTCATCAATGGTGGATCGTAAATGGGATAAAATTAACCCACGTTACAAACAGCGTCTGCTCATGGTCTTTAAAATCATGAAAGAACAACATGGCTATGAACTGGTACTACTTGAAGGTTATCGTAGTCCAAATCGTCAAAACATGCTGGCGGGTAACCCGAATACCACGCGCGCCAAAGGCTATCAAAGTTATCACCAATTTGGTCTGGCAGCCGATGTCGCCTTTAAACGTAATGGTAAAGTCGTGATTAGTGAACGAGATCCGTGGGCAATGCGGGGTTATGAACTGTACGGCCAAGTCGCCGAATCGGTTGGCTTGACTTGGGGTGGTCGCTGGAAATCAATTAAAGATTATGGTCACACCGAATATCGAATGCCTGGTTTAAAGAAAACCAAAGAAATGGCAGATCAATTGATTGCTGAAGGACAATTAACCGCAAAATCAGGTGATTCATAGTTTTTAAAATACATCGACAGATAATATGGATGATTATCTGTCTTTACTGCAAATAAAAGTGACCACAAGCATTTTAATAAAAATGATTTAAAGTATATTTTCCTCGATCACAGGAACAGCAATCATTTTCATTAATTTTATTCTATATTCTTCATATATATAATTCGTTCCGCATACAATCATAAATGCAAAAACAAATGAACCAATCACATCAAAAGGAAAATGTACACCGACATAAATTCTTGACCAGCCTACAATAACGCTCAATAATAATCCGATACTTCCTATTTTTCTAAATCCTGACAGCAAATAAGAAAAAGTAATCGTGGCAACGGTCAACGTATGCATGCTAGGAAATGATGAAGTTGAACCATGCCCGACCAGCGTATGTCCTAGCCCCATCGCAAATGGACGCGGATGATAATAGAATGCATGGATAACATTGGTAAATAACAATGCGACCAGCACAAAGATTAGAGTTTTAATAAATTGTGTTCTGTATTTTTTATTCTTAAAAAATACAGAAATGATTAAGAATCCTAATAAACCGCCAATTAAATTATGTGAAGCAAATATAGCGATTTTATCCAAAAATGTATTTTGCGTCGCAGCGGCATTAATCCACTGAAATATATTAATATTTACATCTTCAATTGACATTGCCAATCGATCCATGATGATTTGATGTCAGCACGATAAAAAAAATAGCTTAAAACAAAATTAATTTTTTCTATGAATGCATAAATAAATTATAAATTTTATTTAAGTCTTTATTAATAAAAGACGCTTAAATTTTATCTAAATACAATTTGGAATAATTTATGAATAATCCAAAGATGATATCTGAAACGCTTAGCAAAGTACCTGAGCTGACCCTGCTCTTCTGGATTGTAAAAATTGCAGCGACGACATTAGGAGAAACGGCTGGCGATGCTTTATCCATGTCGATGAACTTAGGATACATCCTCAGTTCATGTATCTTCACTGTTATTTTTATTGCTCTTGTTTCAATGCAAATAAAAGCGAAACAATATAAACCGTGGCTATATTGGGCAACCATCATTTCCACCACAACTCTCGGAACAACGATTGCTGATTTTGTCGATCGCTCATTGGGAATTGGTTATCTTGGTGGAAGCCTCATCCTGTTCACATTGTTAATCAGCACTCTCGCTGTTTGGTACTGGCGTTGTGGAAATATTGCGGTTAATAGTGTCCAATCTGCAAAAACTGAAGCTTTTTACTGGCTCACGATTATGTTCTCTCAAACCTTAGGGACGGCTTTGGGCGATTGGACTGCGGATACTCAAGGGTTGGGATATTCAGGTGCGGCGCTTATCTTTGGGTCATTACTTTTAGTTCTGGTGATCTTGTATAACTGGACTCAAGTTTCGAGGACTTTTCTGTTCTGGTCTGCATTTGTTCTAACTCGACCTTTAGGGGCCGTCTTAGGTGATTTTCTTGATAAGCCACTGGATCATGGCGGACTCGATTTAAGCCGATTTGGCGCTTCATTTGTATTATTGGCTTTTATTGTTCTATGTTTAGTCTTTTTTAAATCCAGACCAGCAAGAGTAGCGCATTAACGTATGCTCGTTAGATCTATGCACAGTACGAAAAATAAAGGGAAAAGAACTTTTATTCCTTTTCCCTTCATCATTAAGATCAGTGACTTAAACACAACTTGATTGCTGACATTGGTGTTGGATAAAATAATGCTTCGAGCGTTCACCAGCAATAATATTTCTTGGAACGCTATGATGCACTGATCTTTTTATGCTCTATTTAAGAACAAACTGCTCCTTCCACTCGAATTGGCACTTTTGAATCCAAAGCAGCAATCGAAACTGCCATTGCATCAATCACGCGCCCCAGTGAAGCACTTGCACTGCTCACAATCGTTGGAATCTGGTTATTATTGGCACTGACAGGCTGAGTGAATGTCATCCGACAAGCCAACTGCTGATTCTGGGTAGAATCTTGATTGATCGTGATACTCGGATCATTACGTTTAATGATCCATGCCACAGAAACTTCAACATTCTTATTATTCGCAGAAGTGGTATTCACAATATCAAAATGGGAAAAGTCCGTCGCAACCCGATAAGACACCTTTCCACCGATCATCCCACTGTTATAGCGATCGACGGCGCCAAGCTTTTGCTGCAAGCCAGCAGATAAATTATCTCTTAACTCTGCCCCTAAGGTTGAAGTCCAGCGTTCATTATCCAGAATATTTGATCGACCATTGATTTCCTGTATCACCAGAGGTGCCCGATTGATTCGATCTGGTAAGCCTACGGGCAATACCTCGATCACCTTCACTTTAGAACTCGGCAAAGGCGTGACTTTATTCGCCAAAGTATAATAATTCGGTGTAGGTGAACTGGAACATGCAGCAATTAATAAAGTCGTCGCACAAATTCCAGCACAACGTATCGCGTCCTGAGCAGTAAATGCTTTTTTCAATGTTGTAATGATCATTTATTCGTCTCTGCTTTTTTCCCGCGAATCAATGATTCAGGATGTTGTTCAATATAATCTGCCATCAATTGTAATGATGCCGCTGCCCGAGTCATTTGCTGTAATGCTTTACGCACGTCCTGTTGCATTGGCGCGTCACTGGATAAAATCGATTCACTCGATTGCATGGTTTTACGGACATCATTCAGAGTCGCTTGTAAACCAGGTGCCACTTTGCCATCTAACTGTTTCACCAATTTGTCGGTTGATTCAATGGTGGTATTCATATTATTCAAGGTTTTACGAACATCTTGACCAATCTCTTCAAGTGGGAACTTACTTACCTTATCCGCAATCTGTGACACTTGCGCCTGCAATCCACTCAGTTCAGTGGCTGTGGTTGGCACTTCAGCCCGTCCATCTGGACGCATTTTTAAAGCAGCAGGTTTGGCTTTCGGAAATTTATCAAATGCAATGTAGTTCTGCCCAGTTAACAGATTACCTGTACGCATTTGAGCACGCCATCCTTTTGCAATGAAGTTTCTAAAGATTTCACCATCTGGATCAAGTTCTTTGCCATGTGCTAAACGAGATGGATAAATCACAGCATCGACGCGCATCCGTAACTGGGTATAATTCTGGTCAAACTCCACATTGATGGCTTTAACATTTCCAATTTCAATGCCCATAAAGTCAATTGGTGCACCCGCTGTCAGACCACGTAAAGAATGATCAAAATACATAATAATCGGGCGAGGTTTACCATCAGGCTCTTTCATGGCCTCTTTCCGAGAATCTGACAAGGTAAAATAACTGTGATTAGGTGCAATACCTGCCGACGAATTTTCTGGATAGCCAAATGCAATCCCACCCGCAACAATACTGGCAAGTGATTGGGTATCCAGATTAAATCCTGAAGCATTCAAGGTCACATCCACCCCGCTAGCCTGCCAGAAGCGTGCATCTGTGGTCACGAATTTATCATAAGGCGATTGAATAAATGTTTGGAGCTCTACACTTTTGCCATCATTTGCCAGTTTATACGCCGTAATTTGCCCAACATTAATTCTGCGGTAGTAAATAGGCACACCAATATCCAGCGAACCTAAATCCTGTGCCTTTAAAAAAAACACTTTACCCGGTATATCCGAGGAAACGACAGGTGGAACCTCAAGTCCAACAAAGTCTTCCTGCTTTTCTTCTGCCTTGCCCCCATCCACTTCGATATAAGCGCCCGATAATAAAGTATCAATTCCGGAAATCCCGCCTGTACCGATACGAGGTCGCACCACCCAGAAGCGTGAATCTTTGGCTGCAAAATTACTGGCATCTTTGCGCAGCTCAATTTTGGCAATGATATGAGAACGATCATCAGACAAATCAATCTGGCGAACCAGACCAATATCCACCTGTTTATAGCGAACCGTGGTTTTCCCTGCAACTAAGCCTTCAGCGGTACGAAAAGACACCTCAATGGTTGGGCCCGTATCCAACACTGCTTTTGCAGCAAGTGAAAGCGCGATTAACAAGGCAATAAAAGGAACCAGCCAAATCAGCGCAGGTCTCCAGCGCCCTTTCTTTTTTTCGGGTTCCGCGAAAACCGTATCCTGCTGAGTTAACTCGGTCAGGTTCTCTTCAGAATCTTGGCTATTGTGTGTATTTTCTGACATAGTGATCGTTCTTTTATGGGTCAAAAACAGGGTTTTACAGTTTTAACTTTTCAGTTGATGAATCGTGGTTGTTTTTAAATGTTCAGCGTGTGGATCATGCACTGAATTTGCCTTGAAATAATTATCCCAAATAATCCGTGGATCAAAACTCATGGAAGCAAACATGGTCAAGACCACCACAGCACCGAAGGCAACAGCGCCCGGTCCAGCTAGAATTGTGGCAAGCGACTGGATCTGAATCAATGCGGTCAATAATGCCACGACGAAGACATCAATCATTGACCAGCGTCCAATAAACTCAACAATCCGATACAGCAAGGCACAATGTTCAGGTGAAAAATGCAATTTTGAAGAAGACTGCATGGAGACGGCAACGAGTAAAAATATCAGAATCAGTAATTTTAAAATCGGGATAAAGATACTGGCCATAAAAATGACCACAGACACCAGATAATCCCCATTTTGCCAGAAATAAATGACTCCACTGATAATCGTATCTTGCTGACGTCCCAATAATGAATCTGTAACCGTCATCGGTAATACATTGGCTGGAATATATAAAATAGCAGCCGCGACCACTAAAGCGAAGGTACGATTTAAACTTTGAGGTTTACGTACATGCAAACCGCTCTTACATCTGGAACATTGCAGATGCTCGTCTTCCACCTCTTTATTCGCGACAGCATTGAGTAATCCGCAGCAATGACACTGGATCAAGCCGACATCTTTTGCCCTGAGATAGTTTTTAACCTTTAAATCAGCGGTAGGAAGATGAGGCGCTATTATCCCGATTTCGTCTTCTTTGTTGTTATTCATCCAAGACTCCGATCAACTTCATCCCAGAGATCCTTAATCTTTACCGCAGCAATATAGACCAACAGTACACTTAATAAGGTAAATGCCCAGAGCGCTACACCCGGAATCACAGTCACCATCCCGACCAGTTTGACCAAAGTAACCAATACCCCGATGAGAAAAACTTCAACCATGCCCCAAGTACGGAATAAAAACAGCATTCGGAGCGCTGGGGTTAAATATTTTGGTCGACGCTCAAATAGACTGATACACGACAGCACATAGCTGAGTAATAATAACTCAACCAAAGGCACAATAAATGTCGTAATCAGGATCAATACCCCTACAAATGCCCGATCAATATGAAACATGGTCCATGCAGCACCAATCAAAGTGGTTTGTGAGGTATTTCCTTGGAGTTCAACGATCACGATTGGAAAACTATTGGCAATCACAAACACAATTAATGCAGTGATGACTAAAGCAAGCAAGGACGAAAAGGAATGACCTCGACGATACAATTCTGCACCGCAACAGGTACAGTAAGCCCGTTCACCCGATACAAGCTCTACCCTACGGTAAATCGCATCACATTCTTCACAACCTGCCAGTTCAGTGAGTCTGACTTGCTGACCGATTGCTAAGGGCTGATTATTTTTATTCGCCATAAAGCCCTGCCCATTACATAGATTCTTTCATATTTAAAATGACTTGTCCCAGTTATACCTTTTATTTTTGCATTCACAATCACAGGCTATCATTCTTACACAATATGTAAACACATCGAGGGTTAAATTGTTGATTGAATAAAAGCAGCTTATCGAAGTGTTACTGATAATATCTGTTAAAAAGTTATCCCATAAAAAAGGCAAATAGGCTACAGAAAATATCTGTAACCTATTCGCCGATTATATGATTTTTATATGAAATTTATGACTTAATTTACTTTGTCTTTATAGAAAATATTGTAGCTCGCATAACAGGCAATAATGAACAAGATACAGCAGACAAAACCGACTTGCATTGAAGGATCCGTCACCATACTGATACAGGTAATCACACAGAATAAGCCACCTAAAATTGGGGTTAATGGGAATAACGGCGCAGCAAATTTAAGATCTTTGACTGTTTTACCTGATTTGATCCATTGTCTGCGGAAGTTAAATTGGCAAACACAAATCGAAATCCACACCACCACCATAGTAAAGGCAGCAACCCCCAGTAAGTTCTTAAAAATCGTTTCAGGAGCAAAATGTTCTGACAATAAACCCGGAATTGCACCAAACATGGTGACAATAATGGCAATAATTGGTGTACCTGAACGAGTCAGTTTTGAAAATACTCTAGGTAACTGGTTCTTGGCAGACAATGACCACATCATGCGTGAAGCGGCAAATAAACCTGAGTTTGCAGCAGATAAAAGCGCAGTAATGATCACAAAGCGAATAATGTCTTCGGCGTATGGAATGCCAATATAGTTAAATACCGTAACGAATGGGCTATTGCTGACACTGTTGGCATTTAAACCTGCCATTTCATAAGGCAGTAAAGCACAAATCACCACAATGGTACCGACAAAGAAAATCAACAAGCGCCAGATGGCCGCATTGATGGCTTTTGGTACGGTCTTCGCTGGCTCTTCCGCCTCACCTGCCGCAACACCAATCAACTCTGTCCCAGAGAATGCAAAGTTTACAATCAACATGGTCGCAAAAATCGGGAAAATACCATTTGGGAACCAGCCATGTTCTGTCAATTTACTAAACAATGGTGCTGACTCATGCCCATGATAGGAAATCAGGCCAAAAATGGCGGCTAAACCCAATCCAATAAAACAGATAATGGTCAAGACCTTGACCAAAGACAACCAGAATTCAGACTCTGCAAATAGCCGCGTAGAACTGACATTCAAGGTAAAAACCAGCCCTGCAAATAATAATGTCCACGTCCACATTGAAATAGAAGGAAACCATTCCTGCATCAATAAAGCGGCAGCGGTAAATTCGGTGCCTAAAGTTGCCGTCCATGTGAGCCAGTACAACCATGTGATCATATAACCGGTACCTGGGCCAATATAAGTTCTGGCATATTCACCAAAAGAACCCGACACTGGCATTTGTACTGCAAGTTCACCTAAACACAGCATCACCATGTATGCAATCACACCACCCAGTAGGTAAGAGAGAATCGCACCGACTGGACCAGCCTGAGAAATGACATCACCCGAGCCCAAAAACAGCCCTGTTCCAATTGCACCACCCAATGAAATCATCACCAGATGACGCTTGGTCATGGCACGTTTCAAAGGTTTACCCACTTCAATCTCTGCGCTTGAAGTACCCGATAAACTGGCGACATCCTGCTGTGGTACATATTGTCCACTCAGAGCTTGGCCTGATGGAAATGTCTTTTCGTTATTGTTACTCATACACGGTCACTCCAACTGTATTCTTATGACAACCTGTCCTTGCTTTTGATTCATAAAAACGGATATCTAGACGATATTCCTTGACGCGTTTTGTTCTACTGAACATCCATATTCAAACTCCATGTATTTTCATTCCATAACGACATCTCGCCGCTTCATTGGCGATGTCTTATTTCATTTCTTTTAATATCAATCCAGCTCGAAGCCCTGTTTTTACATTGGGATTCGGGAATAAAATCCAGACTTGCTGATCATGCGCGATATAATTTCCTGCTTGCTGCGTTGCAATTTCTTCGCCTTGCTCAAAGGTAGAAAAATTAGGTGCATCAGCACTCAGATTCAGTTGAAAATCGTCACTTTGCTTTAAAATAGAATCCACCACCTTAAACTGGCGAATGTCAGATTTCTGTCTAATTGGTAAAGCCTGATCTGACAGTACGGCACGCAACATCTGGTCAGTACTGGCGAACTCGGCTAAGTCATTTTTCCCAAAAGGTTTGGCCTTGCCTAATTCCAGCGTACTGCTCGCTGCGTGAAGGCGTTCAGTGGTGAAATGGGTAAAGGTTTTTCCAGCCGCATTGTGATAAACCAAAGCATCCAGATTTGCAGCATTTAAACTTTGAATCAGGAAATCATCATAAGGTTGTGTCTGATAGGGAAATAAGGCAAATACAGGCAATAAAGAAGCACGAATGGCCGTATGTAAATCATAGTGATAACGTTGCGCATCAACATGATCTTGTTCAAAGAAATCTGCAACCACCTGCTCTAATTGTGCAGCACGTCCAGTTTCCTGATCCTGAGTTAAATTCTGATAAGCACCGCAGAACATGCGATTCATATCATTTTCAAGATAGCGAACCCCTTGTCGAATCGCAGCGGGATTTCCCAATACGAAAAGCACACGAACTGCTAAACCCAGCTGTCCAGCAAACAAATCCTGAATGAGATGGGCCAACAATTCGATGGGCGCAGTTTCATTGCCATGAATACCCGCAGAAAGCACAATGGTTTTTCTATAAGCCGTTTTTGGCGTACATTGCAATAGCCCTTCACCCAGCCATTGCCATGTAAATCCAGCCGTTTCACCTTGCGTTTGCTCAGGTGTCTGTTGCGCCAAAGTCAATGCGAGTAGATCAACCATGTACTTTCATCCTTAAAAGCCGTTATTGAATTTTTATCTCTGGAAGTGATAAACCGAACCTAAGCCCAAAATCTTCGTGAGTTCATCCAGTGCGGTACGACTCTCGATCAATAAGTTTGGATCGGCCAAATCGTCCTGCGTTAATTCATCACGATAATGCTGATCCACCCACTGATTTAAGGTTTTGAACAATGCATCATTCATAAACAGGTTTTGATTGACCGCAGCCAGTTCAGCGTCATTCACCGCCACACGTAAACGTAAACATGCAGGACCACCGCCATTACGCATGCTTTCACGCAGATCAAATACCTTGATGTCATCAATTGGCGTGCCCATTTGAATCATGTCACTCAAATAGTCCCATACCGCTTTGTTCTGACGTGATTCTTCTGGTACCACAATGCTCATGCCCCCATCCGCACGGGTCAGAATCTGGCTATTGAACAAATAAGTCGATACCGCATCATCCACGCTGACACGACTTTCCGGTACTTCAATCGATACAAACTCTTGCCCGATCCCCGCCATTTTTTGACGGATTTCATGCAATGCATCGGCCTGATTTAAAAAGGCCTGCTGATGATGGAACAAGACCTGTTGATTACTCACGGCGATCACATCGTTATGGAATACACCCTGATCAATCACATCTGGATTTTGCTGAATGAACACCGTGCGTTTCGCATCTAGACGATGTAAACGTGCAATCGCTTCACTCGCTTCACGGGTTTGACGTGCAGGGAATTTTTGCGGTGCGACAGTTCCACCGAGCTGTTGCTGACCATAAACAAAGACCTGTACACCAGCCTGATCATAAGCACCACCGAGTCGGTTATGATTGGCTGCACCTTCATCACCGAACAGTGCCGCTTCTGGCAATGCTTCATGATGCGCGAAATATACATCATTCTTGAACATTGCTTGAAGAATACGTGTGGTCGTATGATGCTCAATTGATCGATGGAACTTATTATTCAGGTTTGCTGCAGTAAAATGCATGCGACCGTCCGCGCTATCTGCCGATGGCGACACCGTACATGAGTTCGCAGTCCACATTGATGATGCTGAACTCAATGATGATAATAGTGCTGGTGCAGTACGCATGGCTTGGGTAATGACATCAATATCACTGCCCGTAAAACCCAAACGGCGCAGTGTTGGCACATGCGGACGTTCTTGTGGTGCAAAGACACCTTGCTTGAGTCCTAAATCCGCAAGCGCTTTCATTTTCTTTAAGCCCTGCTTTGCAGCTAATTTAGGATTTGACGCATTATTACGGTTTTTGGTCGATGCGACATTACCATACGATAAGCCTGCATAATGATGGGTCGGCCCCACTAAACCATCAAAATTAATTTCATAACCTGACATTTTTCTCTCCCTGTGTCCCTATACGAGCCGACTTACAGCACAATGCCCGGTGATAATTTTGAAGGTAAAGTAACGCTGTCACTTTCCAGTGACGCCATTGGCCATGCGCTATAGTCTGCTGCATAGAACGCACTGGCACGGTGATTACCTGATGCCCCAACCCCACCAAATGGTGCCGCGCTTGATGCACCTGTTAATGGTTTATTCCAGTTCACAATGCCTGCTCGCGCTTCAATCAACACACGATCAAATAAATCACGGTCAGGAGACACCAGACCCACCGCCAAACCAAAGCGGGTGTTATTGGCAATGTTTAAGGCTTCATCGAAGCTGTTATAGCGATAAATCGTGGTCAATGGACCAAAGTATTCATCATCAGGAATATCGGTCACCTGAGTGACATCTAAAATACCCGCAGTAAGCAATGAACTATCCGCTTGTGGACGCGTCATTTCCAACAATGGTTTTGCACCTAAAGCGATGAGCTTGCTTTGTGCTGCCAACATCTGTTCCGCGGCATGTGCAGAGATGACACCACCCATAAACGGTTGCGGTTCAGCATTCCAGCTTCCTGCGACTAAGTTCTTCGCGACTTCAACAAAACGTTGAATGAAAGCATCACCATTGGCACCGTGTTTAACAATAATACGGCGTGCACAGGTACAACGTTGTCCCGCAGAAACAAAAGCAGACTGAATGGCTAAATTCACCACTGCATCAATATCAGCTGCTTCATCAATAATCAGGGCATTATTGCCGCCCATTTCCAAGGCAAGGATTTTTTCAGGTGCACCTGCCATTTGTTTATGCAAGTGATAACCCGTATTGGCACTGCCCGTGAACAGCAAACCATCAATTTGTTCAGCCGCAGCGAGTGCTTCACCTGTGCTGCGTCCACCTTGTACGATATTTAGTACACCTTTTGGTAGACCTGCCTGCTGCCATAATTTTGCAGTTTCTTCCGCAGTCCAAGGCGTGAGTTCACTTGGCTTAAATACCACGGTATTGCCTGCAATCAGTGCAGGAACAATATGACCATTCGGTAAATGACCAGGGAAGTTATACGGACCAAATACAGCGAGAACGCCATGTGGGCGATGACGTAACGAAGCCACACCATCAGGCATTTCAGTTTCGCTAAACCCTGTACGTTGATGATAAGCACGAATTGAAATCGCCACTTTACCGATCATCGACTGTACTTCGGTTAAAGTTTCCCAAAGCGGTTTACTGGTTTCCTGACTAATCACTTCAGCCAATTGGGTTTTATTTTGTTCCAATAAACCCGCAAAGCGCTCAATAATTGCAATACGCTGTTCTAAGGCTAAGCGTGCCCATGCTGGAAATGCTTGACGTGCTGCATGGCATGCCTGTTCAACATCAGCCTGAGTTGCTTCATGCCCTGCCCAAATTTGTGCATTGCTCACTGGATTTGATTTAGCGAATGCAGTCCCTTGTCCTTGGATCCAAGCACCATCAATTAATAATGCACCTTGTGACATTAGTTCTTCTCCATTTTTTCTAATGCTAAAACCCGTACTTCATCGTGTTCAGCAATATTCAGTGCCTGTGCTTGTGCTGCTGTTAAATGCAAAGTCTCGCTTTCATCGACTTTGTTATTGATCAGCAACACGGCGTAATCTTTATATTGGTCATTGGCAACCAAAAAATGCGTCTCGGTACTTTCGACCTGCTCAGTCAGTTTGACTTTGAGCAAACGGCTCTCTTTCACCGCCCGTAATTCGGCAGTATTGGCTTCCAGTGTTGGGCCCGCATCAAAAATATCGACATGACCCTGATATTTAAGACCTTCAGACATCAACACTTTTGCCGCTGGCAGCGTATGTGGATGCACTTCTGCAATCACTTCACGCGCCTCTGAAGACAACAAGTCAACATAGACTGGAAATCTCGGCATCAACTCTGCAATAAAAGCTTTTTGCCCGACACCACTAAGATAATCCGCTGCGGCAAAATCCATATTGAAAAATAGATAACCGAGTGAATCCCAAAATGGTGACCGTCCATTCTGGTCAGAGAAACCACGCATTTCTGCAATCAGTCGTTCTTCAAAAAAAGAACGGAAGGCAGCAATAAACAGAAAACGGACTTTGGATAAAAATTTGCCGTTCTGGTTTTTACGATATTCAGGATCGAGGAATAAGGTGCAGAGTTCACTGCAACCGGTATGGTCATTACTTAAAAACAAAGTGTCTAAAGTCTTATACACATTTAAGGCTTTAGAGGCGTGCACCTGTTTTGCCACACGAAAGTTGTAGAACGGTTCATTCAGTCCGACTGCAACTTCAATTGCACTCACACCCACAATTTTGTGCGTGCTGGTGTCTTCCAGTACAAACAGATAACTTGCCTCACACTTTTCGGTTAGACCCGCTAAAGTGCGTGTGGTGCGTGTAATACGTTCAGCCAGAATGTCTCTATTTTGTGGTAAGGAAGTCAGGCCAATGCCAGACTCCCCCGCTCGTTGCGCTAAACGATAAATATCATCTAAGTCCCGATGCGCTGCATGTCTAACAATCATCATGGTTAGATGCTCACAGCAGACTTAGAGGCGTGCTAAAGCACGAACAAAACGATTTAGACCTTCATCAATATCCTGTTGAGGAATGATCAATGAAGGGGTAAAACGAACCACATCTGTACCCGCAACTAAAGCCAATAAACCTTCTTCACCCGCTAAGGTCACAATATTTTTGGCTTTACCTGCATATTCATCTTTAAGCACACAGCCAATTAATAAACCTTGACCGCGAATTTCTTTGAATAAGCCATATTCCGTATTGATTTTATTTAAAGCATCAATGAAATATTGATGACGCTGTTTTACGCCATCTAACACTTCAGGTGTATTAATAAATTCAAATACCGCGCCAGCAACCGCACAAGCCAATGGGTTACCACCATACGTTGTGCCATGATCGCCTACGGCATACATGTTGGCATAATGATCTGTAGTGATCATTGCACCAATCGGGAAGCCACCACCCAATGCTTTTGCAGTGGTCAAAATGTCAGGCGTTACGCCCGTATTCATATAAGCATAAAGCGAACCTGTACGGCCAACACCTGTTTGTACTTCATCAAAAATCAGTACCGCACCTTTTTCATCACACAGTGCGCGTAAGCCTTTCAGAAATTCGATATCTGCTGGTAGAACGCCACCTTCACCCTGGATCGGTTCAACAATTACCGCACAGGTATTTTCATTGATCGCTGCTTTTGCTGCTTCAAGGTCATTAAATGCCGTATGTTCAATGCCACCTGGTAATGGTGCAAAGTCTTGAGAATATTTTGGCTGACCACCCGCTGTTACGGTAAATAAAGTACGACCGTGGAAGGCATTTTTAAAAGCAACAATCTGGTTCTTGTTTGCATTGCCACTGAGCAAACCAACTTTACGTGCCAGTTTCAACGCTGCTTCATTGGCTTCTGCACCTGAGTTACAGAAAAAGACTTTGTCCGCAAAAGTGCTGTCGACCAATTGTTTTGCAAGGCGTAATACTGGCTCGTTGGTATAACCATTACCAATATGCCACAGCTTTTGAGCTTGTTCAGTTAAGGCTTTTACTGCCACAGGATGTGCATGACCTAAAGCGTTTACCGCGATCCCACCTGCGAAATCAATATATTCTTTATCGTTTTGATCCCACAGACGAGAACCTTCACCACGTACTAAAATGAAATTTGCTGGGGCAAAAACTGGAACCATCCAATCATTAAAATTGCTACGTGTAATTGCGACTTCGCTCATTTTATTTACTCACTTCCTGTTTTTAATCTTCAGGCCTGTTGAATGCACAACAAGCCCTTTACTCTAATTTTTAAGGGATGGATTAGCCTGGGAAAATCCCGCGTTCTTTACGCGCTTTCAGGATACGTTCACACGCCAAAATATAAGCGGCAGTACGCAAACTACATTCTTTCTGTGCTGCGGTATTCCAGACATCACCAATCGCTTGAATCATTAATTTATCCAGACGTTCATTGATCTCGTCTTCGCTCCAGAAGTAACTCGCCATATCTTGAACCCATTCAAAATAACTGACGGTTACACCACCCGCATTACAGATCACATCTGGTACAACGGTAATATCGCGACTAACAAAGACATCATCCGCTTCTGGATAAGTTGGACCATTTGCACCTTCAAGCACGATTTTAGCTTTTAATTTTTGTGCACGTTCAACCGTGATCTGACCTTCCAGTGCTGCTGGAATCAGAATATCCATATCCACCGTCCAGAACTCTTCATCTGAAATTACGGTTGAATCGGCAAAGCCCTTCACGCCGCCAGTTTCAACGACATGTTTTTGCAGTGCTTTAACATCCAAGCCTTCTGCATTGAAAATGGTGCCGGTATGATCTTGTACCGTAACAATTTTTGCGCCTGCATGGCTGAACAGATATGCAGCTTCATTACCCACATTACCAAAGCCCTGTACAGCAACTTTACTGCCTTCGACTGGTAACTTGATACGTTCTGCAACCTGCATACCGGTTACGAATACACCGCGACCTGTGGCACGAACACGGCCCAGTGAACCACCTAAATGAACGGGTTTACCCGTTACCACACCTGTGACCGTATGGCCTTTGATGCTTGAGTATGTGTCCATCATCCAACCCATAATATTGGCATTGGTGCCGACATCTGGTGCAGGAATATCAATTTGTGGGCCGATAATTGGACTGATTTCACTGGTAAAACGGCGAGTTAAACGCTCTAGTTCACGTGGTGACAATTCTTTTGGATTTACACGGATACCGCCCTTAGCGCCACCGAACGGCAGATTCAATACAGCCGTCTTAATGGTCATCCATGCAGACAATGCCATGACTTCATTTAATTCAACATCTTGGTGATAACGAATACCGCCTTTACCTGGGCCACGTGATAAGTTGTGTTGTACACGATAGCCTTCAAAATGACGGATTGAACCATCGTCCATCACGATTGGAACATCAACAATCAAGGTACGTTTTGGGGTTTTCAATGTGTTGACAAAGTTGCTGAGGTCGGCATCCAGATAAGGTGCTACCCGATCAACTTGAGTAAGAAAAGTTTGCCAAGCACTACCGTTTTGAGCCGCATATGATAAAGACATCATCTATTCCTTAATTAATCAATTGTCCCTGTTATTCACAGATTCCTTTTTTTCAGGGCGTCCTACCCCATCCTCCCTAATACGCACTGTGTTTCTTTTCACTGAATCAAAAATGCTTGGGGTTTTGTATAAGATTATTATTAAGAATCAAATTGATTCACAAAATTCGTTATAATGATTAAAATGAATTATTTTTTATCAATTTGCTAATAGTAAATATCAAAATGAACAATATCGATCATATTATATTAGGATTACTCAAAGACAATGCACGGATGTCCATTACCGATCTGGCGGCCAAAACGCGTGTTTCTCGCGCAACGGTACAGAAGCGAATTGAATATATGGAATCGACTGGTGTTATTACAGGTTATACAGTGCGCTTCCGCCCCAGTGCAGAGAAAAATATCATTCGGGCATGGATGAATATTATGGTTGAGGGCACCAAAGCCCAAGCCGTCATCCGCGAATTGCGTCTCGAATCTGCGGTAGAGCGTCTGCATACCACCAATGGAAAATGGGATATTCTGGTCGAGCTACAATCAGACAGTCTGGAAAATTTTGATAAGGCTTTGGAGCGAATCCGAAATATTTCAGGCATTTACAATAGTGAAACCAGTATTCTACTGTCGACCTATAAAACCTGATCAGGTCAAAAGTCAAAGATTGCAGATATAAATAAAAGCGCATGATCTGAATGATCATGCGACCTTTAAAAAATCACTTATCGCTTAAGCAGTGACACGACGGTAACTACGATATTCTGGTGTCCAGAAATTATCATCAATTACTGTTTTTAACACATCATTACTCATCGGAACAGCCAAGCCATCAGCCATTGCTGCTTTTGCCACTTTAAAAGCAATAAACTTGGACACTTGCTGAATATCATTAATATTTGGCAATAAATCCGCTGCTGGATTTTTCAGGCGTGGTGAACAATCTGCCAAGGCGGTACTTGCAGCCATCAGCATAGAGTCACTGATATGTGTTGCGCCACATGCGATGACACCAAGGCCAATTCCCGGGAAGATATATGAGTTATTACACTGCGCAATGCTATAGGCCTTGCCCTGATAATAAACTGGTGCAAATGGACTACCTGTAGCAACAATCGCCGCGCCATCTGTCCATTCGATAATATCTTTAGGTTGTGCTTCCACTTGTGAAGTCGGGTTCGACAATGGTAGAACAATCGGATGTTTATAATATTTCGCTAAGGTTTTGATCACTTCTTCGCTGAACAAGCCAGCCTGACCCGAAACACCAATCAGGATACTTGGTTTGGCATTTTTCACCACATCCAGTAAACCGACATATTCACCCGTATATTCCCAATCACTGATAGCACTGGTTGGTGTCGCCAGTTTTTGCTGGAAATCGAGTAAATTTGGCTGTTGATCGGTCATGAGACCAAAACGATCCACCATAAAGATACGTGAACGTGCTTCATGATCACTTAGCCCTTCATCCATCATTTGACGAACGATCTGCTCTGCGATACCACAACCTGCTGAACCAGCACCAACAAACGTAATGGTTTGGTCTTTAAGCTGCTTGCCTTGTGAACGAGATGCAGCAATCAGGGTTGCCGCTGTTACAGCCGCCGTGCCTTGAATATCGTCATTAAAACAGCAAATCTTGTCTCGATACTGGGTTAATAATGGCATGGCATTCATTTGCGCAAAGTCTTCAAACTGGATTAGCACATCAGGCCAACGCTGACGCACCGCAGTAATAATTTGCTCAACGAATTCATAATATTGCTCACCACGAATACGCGGTTGTTTCCAGCCCATATAGATTGGATCATTCAGCAATTCTTCGTTGTTGGTTCCGACATCAATAGTAATCGGTAAGGTATAGGCAGGACTGATACCACCACACGCGGTATACAATGATAATTTTCCGATCGGGATACCCATCCCTCCAATCCCTTGATCGCCTAGACCTAAGATACGTTCGCCGTCTGTAATCACGATGACTTTGACATTTTTCTTATTCACGTTGTGAATAATTTGGTCAATGTATTTGCTTTCTGGATAAGAAATGAAGATACCACGGTGACGACGATAAATGTCAGAGAAACGCTGGCAGGCTTCCCCTACCGTTGGGGTATAGATAATTGGTAGCATTTCATCTAAATGCTGACTCAATAGGCTATAGAACAGGGTTTCGTTGGTATCTTGGATATTTCTTAAATAAATATGCTTATTCAGGTCACTGTCAAATGAAAGGTACTGTTGATAAGAGCGTTGTGTTTGCTCTTCGATGTTTTCAATATTGTATGGAACGAGACCATGTAAATTAAAATTTTCTCTTTCTTCTTCAGAGAAAGCAGAGCCTTTATTTAACAGCGGAAGTTCTAAAAGAGCATTCCCAGCATAGGGAATATATAAAGGTTTTTTGATTTTACTAGGGGTCGCAGGCATACCTTACTCTTGAGATTATCCGTCAAATATATAAAATTTCGTTGCTTAAATTCTTATGCAAAAAGAATTCTGGCGAAGTGAATAATTTACACTAATCCGCCCTCGAAACCGAATAATCTGACGGTATGTAAAGTGATTCAACATTTAGGAAATAAATAGTACTCGCTAATAATGCACATTTGTAGCCCATCTGTGGCGATATTTTGTAGGTTTTTATACGGACAGATAATTTATAAACAAATATTTTATGCAGACCTCATTTCAATCAGGATCTGAGGTCTGCTGACTCAACAAAAATTTTAGTTATTTTCTTGTTCAAATTCCTGAATCGCTTCTTTTGCGATACGGAAACTATCTACCGCAGCAGGCACGCCACAATAGATTGCAACCTGTAGTAGCACTTCACGGATCTTTTCTTTCGGCACGCCATTTCGTAGCGCACCTTTGACATGAAGTTTAAGTTCATGCGGACGGTTGAGCGCAGAGATCATGGCAAGATTGATCATGCTACGTTCTGGCTTGCTGAGCTCCTCACGTCCCCAAACAGCACCCCAACAATACTCGGTTACCAATTCCTGTAAAGGTAGATTAAAGTCATCTGCATTGTTGATTGAATTATTGACGTAACTTTCTCCAAGCACCTGTTTACGGATTGCTAAACCTTTTTCAAACTTTTCATTGCTCATGGATTCAATCCTCCAAATAAGGTGTATTTGATTTCAAGATAATCTTCGATGCCGTATTTTGAGCCTTCTCGGCCTAAACCTGAATGTTTAATCCCCCCAAAAGGAGCAACTTCATTGGAAATCAGGCCTTTATTAATTCCTACCATACCATATTCAAGTTGCTCGCTCATGCGCCATGCTCGCCCTAAATCCTTGGTATAACAATAAGCAGCTAGACCAAACTCCGTCGCATTTGCCATGTCTATCGCCTGCTGTTCCGTTTCAAATTTAAAAACTGCGGCTAAAGGCCCAAAGGTTTCCTGAGTTGCAACATCCATTTCCGTTGTCGCATCAGCAATAATCGTCGGTTCATAAAAAAGCTCTCCCGCTTGATGACGCTTGCCTCCCGTAATTAAACGTCCTGCTTTGGCTAAAGCATCTGCAACATGTGCTTCAACTTTTTTCACGGCATTGGTATTAATTAAAGGGCCAATTTCATTTCCAGCTTCGAGTCCATTACCAATTGCAAAAGCATCCACTTTGGCACTTAATGCGGTAATGAAGCGTTCATAAATGCCATCCTGAACCAGAAAACGATTCACACAAACACAGGTTTGCCCAGCATTGCGATATTTAGCAATCAATGCCCCTTCAATAGCAGCATCCAGATCAGCATCATCGAAGACGATAAACGGTGCATTGCCACCCAACTCGAGAGAGACTTTCTTCAAGGTCTGAGCTGAACGCTGGTAAAGTAATTTCCCCACAGGCGTGGAGCCAGTGAACGTGAATTTGCGTACATCATCACTTTCAAAAATCGCATCACCAATGGTCACGGCATCACCCGTGATGACACTAAAAATTTCTGCTGGAATACCTGCCTGAATAGCAAGATCAACCAAAGCCAAAGCCGTAAAAGGTGTTTCCGGTGCAGGTTTTACAATACAAGGACATCCTGCTGCCAAAGCCGGTGCAACTTTACGGGTAATCATAGCTGCTGGAAAATTCCACGGGGTAATCGCGGCAATGACACCTATCGGCTGTTTACTCACAATAATACGTGCATCAGGATATGGGCTTGGAATGGTATCCCCATAGACCCGCTTTGCTTCCTCTGCAAACCATTCTACAAAGCTGGCCGCGTATAGGATTTCTCCTCTTGCCTCTGCTAAAGGTTTGCCCTGTTCACTGGTTAAAATAAAAGCCAGCTCATCGGCATGTGCAACCATGAGATCAAACCATTTCTTTAAAATAATAGAACGATCTTTAGCTGTCTTATTTTTCCAGGTTGCCCAATGCTTCACAGCAGCCTGAATTGCACGATCCGCTTCAGCTTTCCCCATATTCGGCACAGTACCAATCATTTCTTGTGTCGCAGGATTATAAATCTCTGAAGTTTGCTGGTTGTCAGCATCACACCACTGTCCAGCAATAAGCGCTTGTTGGTGGAATAATTGCATTTGTTGAAGTTGCATACACGTTATCCTGTATCGGCGTTGGAATAGGTCAACAGATGATGAAAAATCTGGAAACTATTCTATTTTGTATTATGGCATACCAAATAAATCTTGAAAAAAATTTTCGGTCGCCCGAATTTGATGACTCATCCTAAAAATAATAGAACAATGTCAGGTTTAATAATTTGTTCCACTTCCCATCATCCCCCCGCGCCAGTGAGTCTTGAGTGCCACCAATAAAGGGATCATTCTTACTCATGATATATTCAGCAACCAAAGAAAGCTGTTTATGGTCGATTGCGACACCCAGAATATTACGGGTCGAATCTTGTGCACCAGCCTGATCTTTGTTGTAACGGCTATGCATGAAATAAGGCGTAATATTGCCAATCTGTTTGACATCTTTAAAGGCATAGCCAATATCAGCCGTATAATACGTTGCTTTGTTGGCAACATAATATTCGCTGTCATATGAACCCATTAATGAAGCTGCAGAGTCAAATGAGTCTTTATTCGTGACATCATTTTTCCCGCCCGTTAATGTGAGTCCCAGATTGCCATAATTAAATTTGCTAAATAATGCCCAGGCGTTACGTCTTCCTGTTTTAGACATCGTTTTATTTTCAATTTCCGAAGTCCAGTAAGACCCGCCAACTTGGGTGCTTAAGCCAGTTAGCCCTAAAGAGATATCTTGCGTTATACGCCCCACCCACATATTTTTTTCCTGTAGATCGCTTTTACTACTGTCATTTGAGCTCACATAATTGGCCGTATAGCGTCCAGAGTCTCGCGTACTTCCTTCGTAATGACCTGCATCTGTAGCAAAATAACCTACATCAAATTGAGTCGCGCTCGGTAATTCAAAGTGATAATTTAAACCAAGGTTATGCACATCTTCTAAACCTGCTGTGGTATTGATACTGCCATATAAGCTATTTCCCCAGAACCGTGCAGGCCCAAAAGGAATGGGTTGCATACCCACCACCACTTGATCAGTCTGATTCAGATGATAGCCAACATAAGCATCAATCAAACTCGAAAAATCACACAAGGTATCGTACTGATAGCAACGATATTCAGCATGTCCAAATAACTGCCCACGTTCATAATCCAGTTTTAACTGTGCTGCATCAAAACGTATTTTATGTTCAGATGCCGCTTCACCAAAATCCTTGTCTTGATAATTGGCACGGACATAGCCCGATATCGTCAACTTGCCCGCATCGGCTGTCGCATCTCCAAAACTGATCCCCGCATAACTTGATGAGATCATGCCCAGCAAAACCGTGGTTAGGGCGAACTGCAAATCAATTTTTTTCATTTTCCAGATTCCTTTCTTATTCAGTTCCGCTTATGCATTTGCATTAAATGCAGGACGATTACACTTAATCTTTCCGAGATTAAAGGCGTAATACACCACGAAGCTCACCACCAAACCAATCACCCATGAAATATCGACATCAGGAACGATATTGGCAAATGGCCCGGTAAAGAAAGCATTGGTGAGGAAAGGGATCTGAATCACGATACCTAAGAAATAGGCGATTAAGGCTTTGGCATTGAACTTACCGTAGATGCCACCATCCTGAGCGAAAATAGAGGGAATATCATAAGATTTCTTATTGACGACATAGAAATCCAGCAAGTTAATCGATACCCAAGGAACCAGAATAAATAACAAGGCGAAAATGACATTGAGGAAGAAGCTGATAAAGTTGCTCGAAGCCCAAAGTGCGGTAAAGGTCGCCAAAATTAAAACAATAATGGACAAACTGATACGAACATTTTTACTCGGCATCCACTGCCCCGCAAAAGTCTGAATCGAAGTAATACAAGACAGCACTGCACCATATAAATTCATGGCATTGTGTCCGATAATATTACACAGGAATAAAATCATCAGCACATAGCCAAACAGTCCTGTTCCAGATTTAACAGCTTCCATGGCATCAGTGGTTGAGCCAATACTGACTGCAACCGTTCCAAAGCTCATCGCAAAGATGGTGCCAAGCGCCGCACCTAAATAGGTATAGATAAAGGGTTTATAAATCCCGATACTTTTAGGCAAATATCTTGAATAATCTGAGGTATAAGGTGAGAAACTGATTTGCCAGACCGCACATAAGCCAAACATGGCAAACCAGCCTTTCAAATTAAACGATCCTTTTGCCAAGACCTCTGCATTAATATGCGGAATCATGATCATCAGGCCGATTAACAATGAACCGCCCATAAACCAAGTACCAATCTTGTTGAACTTATGAATCAGGTGATAGCCAACAATACCGATCGTGGTTGCAGCAATCGCACCAATTACCGTCGCAGTTGGAACAGGGATCGCTGGCACAACGGTATGCAGTGTCTTGCCAGAAAGAATAATATTGGAAATAAAAAAACCGAGATAAATTAATGTGGTAAATAATACAACCAGTAACGCACCGTAACGTCCAAACTGCGCGCGGCTCTGGATCATTTGTGGAATACCCACCTGTGGTCCCTGCGCAGAAGTCAGTGCCAGAATAGCTGCACCAAAAAAATGACCACAACAAATCGCGACCAATGCACTGATCAGGCTTAACTTAAAGGTTAACATGGACATTGCACCGGTAATCACAGCCAAAGGTGCAATATTGGTACAAAACCACAAGGTAAATAGATCCCGAACTTTTCCATGACGTTCTGAGGGATCCACATAATCAATTGAATGACTTTCTATCGCGAAAGCATTTTTCTCATTTTGGCTCATATCCTTAATCTCTCTTTGAGGAACTCATTTCCTCAATATCAATTCGTGAGAGTAAACGTAGGTTTCACAACCTGCCTTGCCAGTGCCATATCCTGATGACCTGACATTTATTTCTGTTTTTTTCAGCCCATTGTTGAGCGATATACATGAAAGCTCAGGAAAAAAGATAAAAGAGCTTCGGTCGACGCATGAGACATGCTCAACAAAAACTAGCTTTTCTCACTCAGCTTGAGATTTATGGAATTTCAGCGTTCTGCATTTTCATGTTTTCATCCTTGAAATTAAAAATCCTGAACTCGACCTTTTGCAGCGTTATCGCATCACAAAAGGATCATCAATCGGTTGATCCGAGGTACGCAACCAGACCGTTTTTGTAGTGGTGTAGTCCAGCACGGCATCAGAGCCACCTTCACGACCATGGCCTGATAAACCATGACCACCAAAAGGTGCCAGTGGAGAAACGGCGCGATAAGTATTCAACCAGACAATGCCTGAACGAATGGCTTTGGTCATACGATGCGCGCGGCTTAAATTGTTGGTAAATACACCCGCAGCAAGTCCGTAAGGCGTATTGTTGGCTTTTTGAACCGCTTCTGCTTCGCTACTAAAACTCACCACTGACAAAACTGGCCCAAATAACTCAGTCATGACGCAATCTGCCTGCGGGACATCACTACAATCCAAAATTGTTGGGGGATAGTAATACCCTGCTCTTGGCAATGATTTTCCGCCTGTTAATAATTTTGCGCCTTGCTGAATTGAGCTAGCCACGACCTGCTCAATTTTTTCACGTTGACGTAATGTGCATAAGGGACCGTATTCCGTTGCCATGTCTTCGGGTAAACCAATATTGATGGTTTGTACCCGCTCAACCAGACGCTGTACAAACTCATCTTTTATACTGTCTTCAACCAATAATCGTGAACCAGCAACACAACTCTGCCCTGTGGCTGCAAAAATTGCAGCGACTTGAGCATTGACCGCACTTTGCAGATCCGCATCAGCAAATACAATAAACGGAGATTTCCCACCTAACTCAAGCGATACCTTCGCCAGATTTTCAGCAGAATTACGGACAATATGCCGTGCTGTTTCAGGGCCTCCAGTAAATGCCACATGTGCAACATCTGGATGACTACTTAACACTGCACCGCATTCAGGACCAAAACCAGTAATGATATTCACGACACCTGCTGGAAAACCGGCTTCATGCACCAAACGCGCGAAAGCAAGTAAAGGGGCTGGACCCTCTTCTGATGCTTTCAGTACAACAGTACATCCAGCGGCCAAAGCGGGCCCCAGTTTGACTGCCGAGAGAAACAACTGACTATTCCACGGTACAATCGCTGCAATCACACCAACAGGTTCACGGATTGTCCAGGCCTGCATATCCTGCTTATCAATCGGTAAATAACTGCCTTCAAGCTTGTCGGCAATGCCTGCGTAATAGCGATAATACTCAGCGACATAGGCAATCTGACTTGAAGTTTCGCGAATGATTTTTCCTGTATCGCTGGTTTCATATTGAGCCAGTTGTGGCGCCGCTTGTTCAATCAACTCTGCCAGCTTATAAAGCAGTTTACCTCGTTGAGAAGCCATTAACCCCGCCCAGGCACTATCCTGTAAAGCATGGGTGGCGGCTGCCACAGCACGGTTCACTTCATCACGGCGTGCTTCTGGCATTTTCGCCCAGACTTGCCCTGTTGCTGGATTAATACTATCAAACTGGGCAGCACCGTCTTCAAATTGACCATTAATATATAACTGGAATTGAGAAGTCATGCTCTTCTCTCCTATGCAAATGCAGGCATCACGTCATTGATCATACGGAGTAACGAGGCTTTTTTACGTTCAAAGCTCATTCCAGTATCAATCCAGAATGAATACTCGTTATATCCCATCGCCTCATAGGCTTTTAAACGGTCGATCACTTCCTGCGCTTCACCAATCACGTTATTTTGACGCATTGCTTCTGGGGTGTAGAAAGGATGTTGGGCCATTTCTTCTTTACTGATAGGTGCGATGAGACCTTGATTAATTTCACGCTCATTTTTAAACCATGCACCAAAATAATTATAGAAAGCATTAATTTCTTCTGCTGCAACTTGTGCATCTGCCTCACTCTCTGCCACATAAGTATGGCGGAGTAACATAATTTCCGGACGTGGAATATCAGCAAACTTTTCACAAGCGGCATTGAAATGCCCCATCAGTTTCTCAACTTCATCATCCCCAAAATGCAGCGGTGTGACCTGTACATTACAACCATTTTGTACTGCAAATTCATGGCTATTTGGATCACGTGCCGCCACCCAGATTGGAGGAAATGGCTGTTGTAAAGGCTGTGGTGCGGAGGTAGTTTTTGGGAACTGCCAAAACTCGCCCTTATGTTCGTAGTCGCCTTTCCAAAGATTTTTGATGGCAGGAATCATTTCACGCAGGCGTTGCCCTGCACTCCATGCATCCATCCCAGGGACCATCCGCTCATATTCAAATGAGTAAGCACCTCGTGCAATCCCGATATCTAAACGACCATTGGTAATGATATCGGTCATGGCCGCTTCGCCAGCCAACTTGATCGGATGCCAGAAAGGAGCAACCACTGTGCCTGTACCCAAGCGCACATTTTTGGTCTTATTGGCCAGATCAGCCAAATTAATAAACGGATTCGGTGCAATGGTAAAATTCATGGCGTGATGCTCACCCGTCCAGATCGCATGCATACCTCCCTGATCCGCAATCTGGCACAGTTCAATCATCTCATCATAAAGTTGTTTCTGCGTTTGCTGATCAGAAACACGTTCCATGTGTACAAATAATGAAAAACGCATAGTTAAACTTCCTCTTTAACAATTTGACGAACCGTACCACTGGTTTGATTACCGTAATAAACACCATAAGTTTTAAGATAATTTTCTTTGCGATAACGCATCAGCATGCTTTGCAAAGCGCCATCTACAAAAGTGAGCTGCTCAAGATCATTCAAATCGATGAATTGACCTTTATGTGCGGTTGCAACCGGGGTATTACACAAGAAAGCAATATATTGCTGTTGTGTTGTCACATCGTCATACACGGAATAAATAAAACTTGCTGATGCATCAGGTTGATAAGCTGCAAAGATTTTTTCTAAGGCTTTTTCCGCACCATCTTTGTCGACTACCAAATGTGGCAAAGTCCATTTATTGTCAGCAGTTTGTTCCAGCAGAATCTGGTTCTCATGGCCTATCAAAGCCATCATCATCACTTTCATGCTTGAAATGACATCAGTCGATGATTTCGCTGGAGTAAAATAGGCACCACGATAATAACCAAGACCTGCAAAACCTGCCGAAGCAAAATTTTCAACTTTACCAATCAGAATGGCATGGTCACCTGCATCAACGATTTGATAGGTGGTACAGTCAAACCATGCGCTGACATGATCAATAACTGGGTTTTGGTATTCACTTTTTGTCCATGCAAGATTTGCAAAACGGTCATCACTTGGACGGGCAAAGGTATTCGACACATCCTTTTGTTCTTCTGCCAAAATATTGATGGCAAAGTGTTTTGTATTTGCAAAGTGTTGATAATTGCTTGATGTCTTGGCAATGCTGACGAGCAGCAAAGCTGGGTCCAAAGACACCGAAGCAAAAGAGTTTGCGGTAAAGCCTAATGGCATTCCATCATCTTTACAGGTCGTCACTACCGTAACACCCGTCATAAAAGAGCCAAAGGCATCACGTAGTTCACGTATCTTGTTTATTGTATCCATTTCACTCATTGCCATATTCCTTCATTGAGCAACTTAGACGCTGGTTTCCAACCACGCTTGCATTGCACTATTGACTTGATCTGGAGCCGTCAGGTTGACCATGTGACGCTCATTCTCAATCACGATCGCCTTACCCTTTTTTGCCTGACTGGCCATTTGTATTGCCATTTCCGCAGTAGAGTTGGGATCACCCGTACCTGTTAAAATCAAGGCTGGACATCCAATGTTAGGCCATTGATCCGCATAAACTGCATCACCTCGTGCAAAAGCAGCATAAGCAGTGGCATAACCCGACATATCCACTTCCTGTAACCAGGATTTCACTTTTGAGGCAGCCTGACGTTCAACATCACTCTGACCAAACCAGCGTTGTAATGGGGTCTCGATATCGATATGACCAGTTTTTAACTCTTCGGCACGTTGAATCACTGCATCTTTAGCTTCCGCTGAACGCTTATAAACCCCATTGAGCACAGCCATACGCTTCACTAAATCAGGACGGGTTGCGCTGACGCCTGTGGTGATTAAAGATCCCATAGAATGTCCAGCCAAATTCACAGCGCCAACATCCAAAGCAATAATCAATTCGATGGTCCAGTTCACAAAATCCTGTAGCTGGGCATCATCTGCTAATTTTGTACTTTGTCCATGGCCTGGCATATCCACTGAAATCACCCGATAGTGTTTCGAGAAGAATTCGATTTGTGGATACCATGCTGCTGCTTGCATCCCAACACCATGAATCAGAACCAGCGGTTCTCCTTCGCCCTGCTCAAAATAATGAGCAATGCGGTTATTTGACAGCTGCAGGGTTTTTGAGATCATGACCTAACTCTTCCAAATCTTGATAACGATCTCCAATACGATGATGTGGTCGACCACCTGTCGCAGCACCAATCACCACCACCAGCTCATCAGCAGCAGGTGCATCTGGAATTGCAAATTGTAAAGTCAAATAATGGGAACGACGTCCTTCATCATTCTTGTCCATCATTGGAATTAAGATCGGCGCATTGGCTGGGCCACGGGTATTATTAAATGCTAGATATGATTTTGCTCCCACTGCACTGCGATAAGTATTGCCAAAATGCAAGGTATGAATCAGTGCAGAGGCATGTTCAAGTTCACCCTCCAGCCCGACTACAGCACTTTTACCAAAGGCTTGTACCGCTTCGCCAGAACCAACTTCGTCAAGAATCAGTTGGGTCAAATGTTCACTCAGAATGGGTGCAATACGGCGGATTTCAGGTGCAAGGTTTTCAACATAGCCCTGACCTGCCCAAGGATTTTTGATCACAGCTGCTGCTGCCACCATTTTTAAAGGTGTTGGTGCTTCTTTGCCACCATCAATATAGGTGGTTTCCACATGGAGCACAGTTTTACGGATTAGATTCATTGTTCTTCCTTGCGTGTGAATTTATCTTGTCATTCGTATTATGGTATACCATAATACATAATGAAAAAAAAGCAAGAGTTTGCTATGCTAATTTTTAGCAAAGAACATGTAACAAAATTCTGCATTATTAAAATCGGGAAAGATGAATTTCTATGAATCTTAAAATTGAAAATCCACCTGTGACTTTGCGTGAGCTCTGTCTGGATAAAGTGCGTAATGCCATTATTACAGGTTATTTTCCCTCTGGAAAAAGACTGGTTGAACGGACACTTTGTGAAGAACTAGGTGTAAGCCGTTCTGTGGTGCGGGAAGTGATTCGCTATCTTGAAGCAGAAGGTCTGGTTGAAATCTTGCCCAATAAAGGTCCAATTGTTTCATTACTGGACTGGGAAATTGCCTCACAAATCTATGAGATTCGTCTTTTACTCGAGCAAAGTGCGGTTGCAGATTGCACCCAAAATCTTACTGATCAAACCACTCAGCAATTGCAGCACTTATTAGCTGAGCTTGAACAAGCATTTGCTGCGGATGATATCAATTTAATTATTGCCACCTCTGCAAAGCTTTATGAAACTATTTTTACCACAGCAAAACATTATATTGCCTGGGAAGTGGTGCAACGCTTGAATGGTCGTATTAGTCGTCTGCGTGCCATGACTATGAAATCTACCAAACGTGAAATTTCAGGTTACCAACGTATCAAAAATATGTGTGAAGCCATCTACTTACATAAAGATGCTGACAAAGCCAAGCAAGCTGTTGCGGAACATATTGCAGAAGCAGCATCTGTGGCAAAAAATATTTTGAATAGTTAATCACGAAAACGGAAACATAAGGCTGATGAAGCCTTAACTGACATAAGGATATAAGAATGTCTGCTTACTGGATTGCTCACGTGACCATCCATGATCTGGAGCAATATAAACAATATATGGCCTTGGCACCGCATGCTTTTGAAAAATATGGAGCAAAGTTTCTTGCAAGAGGCGGTAACTCGACTTGTCTGGAAGGCACAGCATATCAGCGCCATGTCATTATTGAGTTTTCTGACCTAGAAACAGCGCAGGCTTGTTACCATTCAGAAGAATATTTGAAAGCACGACTGGCTCGTAAAGATTGTGCTGATGTGATGATCAGTATTGTAGAAAGTCTGGATTAAGCTGGATCGGCATAAAAGAGCATTCTTTAAAGCTTCTTTTATGCCGTTTCCAACACCAAAGTCACCTGACTCCAATTGGATATCAGTCTAACTTTATTCATATCATTCTAATTTTTAAGCCCGCTTTTTCTTGGATTTCTTGGTAAAGAAACTCAATGCATGTGAATAATGGGTCGGCGTAATACGCTGAATCAGATCAATGATTTTTGCGTCATTTCCAATCAGGACACGTGCTTTATCTGCTTTCACAGCTTCAAGAATAATTTTGGCAGCTTGTTCAGGTGGTGTTTTCAACACTTTATTAAAGGCCTGACTGGCTTTAGCTGGATTCATCCCCAAAGCCCGAATGCTGTCACTCATACGTGCACTATTGGCAATGTTGGTTCGAATCCCGCCAGGATGTACACAGGTCGAGCTCACCCCATTCTGTTGCAGCTTTAATTCTTGGCGCAATGATTCCGTAAAACCACGAACCGCAAATTTAGTTGCATTATAGGCACTTTGGGTCGGTTGAGCTGTTAAACCAAACAGACTGGAAATATTCACAATGTGCCCTTCGCCACTTTGTTTTAAATAAGGCAGAAACTCTTTGGTGCCATAGACCACACCCCAAAAGTTAATCTTTAAGATCCAGTCCAGCTCCTCATAATCCATCCCTTCGACGGTACTTGCCAGCGCCACACCCGCATTATTAAAAATCAGGTTAATCTTGCCATGTGCTTTAAAACTCTGTACTGCCCATTCACGCACTGCTTCCTGATCAGAAACATCCAGCTGTGTAAGGGTAACATTGACAGGATATTGCTGTAACAAGGCCTTCGTCTCTTGCAATCCCTGTTCATTGACATCACTCAAAGCTAAATGTGCACCTTGCTGTGCCAGCAAAAGTGCAAGCTGTCGACCAATCCCTGAACCTGCACCTGTAATTGCAGCGACTTTCTGATTAAAACTTTTCATGGGTAGACTCTAGATGAAGTTGATAAAAATGGACTGCATTTTGTCTAAAAACGGCGTGCATTGCCTGCTCACCATAAGGGCGCAGCATCTGGATATAAGCCTGCACAAGGTCATTTAATGTCGCATTGACTTTATCCATCGGAAAATTAGACGCATACATAATGCGGTTAATGCCAAAGACCTGAACAGCATGTTCAAGCAATGGGCTGAGTAGATTCACGATTTCAGAAGGCGTTGCTGTTCGTTTTTGTTGATAAAAGCGATGTCCTAATACTGGCATCATCAAGCCTGAAATTTTGGTATAGACATTTTTATGTTCGGCCAGAACTGCAATATCTTGTTGCCATTGTTTAAAAATAGACTCACGCTGCGATGCTGTAATCCCCGTTTTCTTACCAACAGCTCCAAACAAACCAGCAGGTGTCGCCAGATGATCAACGACGATACGGGTTTGAGGAAATTGTTTCGCCAAGCTGGTGATTTCTGCTAACTGAGTGGAATACCCCCATGCATCAAAAGATAAATCCATTTTTGCAAGTTGTTCAAAACCTTTTAAGAATTTCTTGTCACGATAAAGATGAGGCCGATCACACCATCGATAAATGCCACTATCCTCATGCCAGGCCGCCATTTTACGAATACCACGAAAGAGTGGGCTCGCCTGCTGATGGGCTTTAAGAATATCTTTGAATTTTCGGTCTCTTGGGTCAGCCGCAGCAACGATGGCACCCAGCTTTAAACCGTGACGATTAAAATCTAATTGCTTGATCCAGTTGGTTTCTTCCACCACACCCAAGCCTTTGTGATGATGCCAGTTTGCTTCGACATGCACCACGTTTTCTACAGGAAATAAGCTGCTATCCTTTTGATAATGCGCTGGTAAATAGGGATTCAATGCATATTGAGTTGTACCTAAAGTCTCTAATAAAGGCTTAGGTTTGACTAAACGAACAACACGATCCATAACCGTGGGATATTTCCCTAAAGCTTTTACCAATACAGCAGCAGAATGCGGTGTGTGATAAGGATCCCATTGATGAATATGTGGATCAATGATCGAAAAGCCTAATTCTTCCATGTGTTAACTCAATATAATTATTTTAAAATGGCGATAATTTATCTAACTTTAACCGTAATTCATCACTGTAGCCTACCGAACAAGTTGATATGAATAAAATGATTTATTTCAATATGACATTATGAATAAGATTCATTTATTTTTTGCTTTGATCTTTTTAAAATTAGAAATTCATCAACAATTTCAATAAATTGAAATACATTCATCTCAAATAAATTAATTCCCAAGGAACAAACAAAAAAACTCAAAATAATTTACGTATTATCAAACTCTTATTTTTTCAAGCTTCCTACTTTCCAGCAAGTTCTTGTAAATGATTCCTATTTAAATATACTGAGCACGCTTTTATCGCTGCATTGACCCAAATTGTCATCAGATTGATAGCCTCTTTTCTCCAGTCTCTACCCTATTTTTGGTATCGCTCAGGTATTCCTATGTCTGCATTCTCTCCGCGTAAAAATCTCATCACGATTGAAATTTTAAAATATAGCGGTTCATTGCTTCTGTCTTGTATCCCTGTGCTGACTTGGGCAGAAACTGCTGCACCAGAAATCACACAGCTAGACACCATCAAAGTACAAGCTGAATCCAGCTCAGGCTATATCGGAACGCAAACAGCATCGACCTTAAGAGGCAAACAAAAAAATCTGGAGAGCTCTCAAACGGTCAATGTCGTTTCCAAACAATATGTGAAAGATTATGTGCCCGCGAATCTGGATAATGCACTCACACAAGTCAGCGGTATTACCCAAGGCAATACCTTAGGCGGCACCCAAGATACGGTCATGAAACGCGGTTTTGGAGACAACCGTGATGGTTCAATTACCGTGAATGGCATGCCAATTGTGCAAGGTCGAACCATGAATGCGGCAGTTGAACAGGTTGAAGTATTAAAAGGCCCAGCTTCTCTCCTTTACGGCATTATGGACCCAGGCGGTGTGGTCAATGTAGTAACTAAAAAACCTGAAATGACCCAAAAAACCGAAATGGCAATCTATGGTTCAAGCTTTGCGGCGGGTAAAAATGGTTTAGGAGCAAGTCTGGATACAACAGGCGCAATTAATGATAGTAACTTTGCCTATCGTTTTATTGTCGATCATTCAGACGCAGATTATTGGCGTAATTTTGGTAATCTCAAACAGACTTTAATCGCTCCGTCTGTGGCATGGGATAATGGTCAGACCAAAGTCAATCTCAGCTATCAATATCGTCATTTTGATGTCCCTTTTGATCGCTCAACCATTTTTGATCCCAACACCAAAAAAGCTTTACCGATCTCAAAATACCAACGCTTAGATGAAGCCTTTAACCAAATGAAAGGTGAAGATCATCTGGCACAATTGCTGGTTGATCATCAAATTAATGATACTTGGTCTGCACACTTCGGCTATACCTATAACTACGAAACCTATGATGCCAATCAGTTACGTGTACTTTCATTAGATACTGCTAATCACACTGTGAAGCGTCGTACCGATGCGACCTTAAATGCAGAAAGCATAGATAGTAATGCCCAAGCCTATCTCAATGGCTCGATCAATCTGCTCGGTTTAAAGCATGACATTCAGATCGGTTCGGATATCGAATACCGTAAATATTTCCGTCCCGATATGGTTCGTGGAGACACTTCTACCCTAGACTATCTCAACCCAGATTTTGGCACTGTCGAAGCTTCCCGCAATATCGTCGCGTCGGATAGTGACCAAACCGATAAATTGCATACCTATGGTTTTTATCTGCAAGATGCGATCCATTTAAGTGAACAATGGATTGCGGTGCTTGGTGGGCGTTACTTACATTATCAACAAACTGCTGGGCGCGGCAGACCATTTAAAGAAAATACCAATACCAAGGATGATGCCTGGCTTCCACATGCAGGTTTAGTCTATCAATGGAATGACCAATTTTCATTGTATGGGAGCTATACCGAATCACTCAAACCGAACTCCTCGATTGCTCCTTTAGGTGGCAATGCTGTTATTGACTCCGATGTCCGACCTGAACAGGCAAAATCTTATGAACTTGGTGCAAAATATGAGTTTAATGATCGTATTAAGGCCAACTTTGCACTCTATGACATTAAAAAACGTAATGTACTTGCCAAAATAACAAATTCAGCAAAAGAAGTAGAACTACACACCACAGGTGCGGTTCGCTCTAAAGGTGCTGAACTCGACCTCACAGGCCGTCTAACTGATCAACTCGACGCCACCTTGACCTATGCCTATACCGATGCCAAAGTCACTGAAGATGAACTGGGCCTGCAAGGCAATCGTTTAAATAATGTGGCACGAGATACCGCTTCTCTTGCATTGGCCTATAACTATGGCGAACTTTATAATGGCAATTTACGTTTAGGTCTCAGTGGCAATTATGTCGGTAAGCGCGCAGGTGATTCAGAAAACACCTTTGACCTACCTGAATATATGCTTGCCAATGCCTTTATCAGTTATGACACCACCATTGCCAAACAGGCAGTTAACTTTCAGTTTAATTTAAATAATATCTTCGATAAAACCTACTATACGGCCAGCGTTAATAATCTGGCGGTATCACAAGGTGACTCTCGCCAAGCGGTGTTACGAGCAACGTTTAAATTCTAAAATCGAGGATCAGAGCAGTGCTTCAATCACTGCTCTGTTGAGATCAATATGAAAAAGCTTCTTTCTATCACGCTGATCACAGCACTGTTTACCTTAACATCTTCTGTTTATGCACAGACAAAAATTGCGCTCATTTCACAGCTCAATGGCGCTTCTGCTTCTGTCGATGTAACCATTCAGAAGTATTTACAGGCTCAAGGTTATCAAGTTGAGCTCCTTGATCAATCTGTTTCGCCAAGCAGCTTAAATCATCCTGACCTAGTCATTCTTTCTTCAACAGTTGCGTCTAAAAATTTAAAATCAGGCTGGCGTCAACTCCCGATTCCGCTGATGACTTGGGAAAATGATTATCTCGATGATCTGGCGATGACAGGTAAACGCATTAATACTGATTTTGGTGAGGTTGAGAAAGAACGTTACTTGTGGCTGGTCAATGCACCGCATCCCCTATCGGCGCATCTTCCTGCGGGAACGCGCAACGTCTATAAAGCACAGGCACCGATGAGTTGGGGCAAGCCAGGATTAGGCGCCACCATTATTGCGACGATTTATGGTCAACCAGAAAAAATGGCCATCTGGGGTTATGAAAAAGGTGCAACCATGGATTATGAATCATTGGCCCCAGCAAAACGGCTGATGTTCTTTCTCAATAATGAGACCTTTCCCAATCTTTCAGAAGATGGCTTCAAACTATTTGATGCCTCAGTGCAATGGTTATTAAAGAAATAGACTTAAAAATCGGCTTGCACTTTCTTAAGGATGCATCAAATTTCAGCCCATAGCCCAGCAAAGGCTTAGGATTTTTTAAAGATAAAACCCTAAGCATCTGGGCAACGCGCTGTTATAAAAGATATTCCCAGATCACGTAGCCAATGCCAAAGCCTAAAAAGGCATATAGCGTAATAATGAAGAACACAAAACTGGCATTATTCTTTTTTTTCAAAAAACTCATATCGGTACCTTTCGCTTTGCTCAATTCATGTTGTTATAGTGCAGGAAGATACAGAACAAGAAAAGACACAGAATTTTGCAAAAAAAATATAACAGATTGATATAAAAATTGAGAATTGTTATGAAAAACAGCCCTGAATATATGTATAGGAGACATCAAAAAAGTCTTTCTCATACATTCAGGACTGCTTCAAGCTGTTATTAAGCGACTCAGTAATCAGGTTCGAAGATGAGGATTTTCAAGCGGCAAATCATCGACTAAGTGCTCATCAAAAATATCCGTCAGCATGCTATCATAACGTTTAGCATTGTATTGTAAAAGCGATTCTGCCTCAGCAGTGCTGATAAAACCGGTTTCAATCGCATTGGCAATGTGTTCTTCAAAGCTTAGCCCTGTAAACTGGTCTTTTGACTCCGCTTTTTTAAATTTATTCCACAACGGTTGCAACTGTAACAGACTTTGGAAAGTAGACTCCATCCGTCCCATTACATCATTTGCCTCCGTCGTATAATAAACATGTTGTTTGAGCTGATCCCGGAACGCATGCTCTTGCATCATCAATTGCGCCACTTCCTGTTTCAATTGATCCGATGGTGCTGCAATTGGACGACCAAATGGGAAGCAAATGAATTTCACCATACAGGCTGCAAGTTTCATTGGGAAATTATCATAGAAGCTAAAGAAGGCTTCTTGTACCTGATACAAAGCTTTATTCAACGCTAACTCGGCATGTTTCTGTTCTGCCTCAGTTCTTTGTCCATGCTCATAATATTTCAAGATCGCAGTGGCGATAAATAAATGCGCATGAATATCAGCCAAACGCCCAGACAGCATTTCTTTACGTTTTAAATCACCTGCCAAAATCCCAAGCGCCATATCTGCCGTTAATGCAAAATCAGCACTGAAACGGTTAATCGTACTGTAATAGCCTTTGGAAAAATCATCGGCTTGTTTAGAGCCCTCATCCGAACCGCCCGTGATCGAAAATGCAACGGCTTTGGCGGCACGATTGAAGGTATAGGCTAAATGTTTAAACAATAATGGTGAAAATTCCTTAAACGCTGCGGCTTTATCTTCCGCTTGCAACAACTGCAATTCTTCAAATAAATAAGGATGGCAACGCATCGAACCTTGACCAAAAATCATCAACGAACGGGTCAGAATATTTGCCCCTTCTACTGTAATTGCCACTGGAATCGATTGATAAGTCAATGCAAGGAAGTTGCGTGGGCCTAACTGAATCGCTCGACCACCCACCACATCCATACCATGATTGACCACCTTACGCATGGTTTCAGTCGCATAGTATTTTGCCATTGCCGTCATCACCGCAGGCGTTCCACCTTGGTTCAAACCACAGGTCACCAGATAACGGAATGATTCCAACATATAGGCATCACTGGCGATATCACTGGTCGCCTCTTGTACCCCTTCAAAATGCCCAACCGAGATTTTGAATTGTTGGCGCACACTGGCAAATGCACCCACCAGCAGATAACTCATTTCCCCTGCCGCGGTTGCCAAAGCAGGCAGTGAAATACCACGCCCTACGCCTAGACATTCCATCAGCATACGCCAGCCTTTACCAGCATTTTGCTGCCCACCAATAATCCAGTCCAAAGGAATAAATACATCACTCCCTTCAACCGTACCATTCATAAACGGCGCCCCCGGATTATGTCGCGGACCGATGTGAATGCCTTCATGATCGGCTGGAATCAAGGCGCAGGTAATGCCATATTCCACTTTACTTTTATCGCCCAATAAACCCTCTGGGTCATAAAGTTTAAAAGCCAAACCAATCACGGTTGCAATCGGAGCCAGTGTGATCCAGCGCTTAGAGAAATTCATTTTTAAGCCAAGGACTTCCTGACCTTGGTATTGCCCATAACACACCACACCCGTATCCGGGATTGCACCTGCATCCGAACCCGCTTCAGGGCTGGTCAATCCAAAACAAGGCACTTCTGTACCATTTGCAAGGCCCGGTAAATAACGTTGTTTCTGCTCTTCTGTACCATAGTGCAGCAGCAACTCACCCGGCCCAAGCGAATTCGGCACCATACAACTCACCGCAGCAGTCAGTGAGCGGGAAGCAATCTTGCTCATAATTCGACTTTGCGCAAAAGGCGTAAATTGTTTACCACCAAATGTTTTTGGAATAATCAAACCAAGAAAGCCATTGTCTTTAATAAATTGCCAAACCTCAGGCGGCAGATCTTTTTCCTGATGATGAATCTGCCATTCATCCAACATTGAACAGAGCTGTTGTACTTCGTTATCTAAAAATGCCTGTTCTTCTGTAGATAAGACTGGATAAGGATATTGATCAAACTTTTCCCAGTCAGGTGCCCCCATAAAGAGTTCTTTTTCCCACCAGCTTGTACCTGCGTCCAATGCCTCTCTTTCCGTTGTACTCATACTTGGCATGGCATTTGAAAGCACTTTAAAAGCTGGTCGACTGATCAATGCATCACGTAACGGCGTAATCAGGAGAATAATACTCGCAATGATGATGGGTACGCCCAGTAACAAACTCCAAGGCGTAATCAAAACACTACACAGAATGGCAGCTACAATAGCCACCACACAGCCAATAGTTCGCGTAGCTTCAAAATAAAAGAGAGCCCAAATAACAAAAAGCTGAATCAGTAGGCCAAGCAATATGAATAATACAATCATGTTTACTCCTTTGGCTCAGATCGGCATACAGCAGAAATGAGAAACGTTGAGCGAATTTATAGTTGAGATAATTCTTTAATAAAATGATTGTTTTTTATTCTACATATCGGGTCAGTATTTGCTCACTTAACTACTAAAATTTACATAAATTCATCGAGATGACACTAAACAATTTTCTCATTCTTAATCTAAACATTAAAAACTACTTCCAAAAAAATTATGAAAATAACTTATGAAAATTGACACTAATCATAATAAATATTCTTTTTGTTTTTTTTAAATATATAACGCTTACTTCGATAAGAAAATTTAAAAGACAAAAAATCTAAACAATATATGCCAGAAATCCAAAAAATAATAACTTAGAACCATTAAAAAGTAAACTTAATCACATTAATCACCCCATAAATCAAGATACAAAAAATATACCATTGATAACAAAAACCACTCATACTAAAATATAAATGCAATCATTTTAATCTCCAAACCATGAACAGAAATAATAAAGATTTTTTAAACAGGGGTTCTGTATGCGCATCTCTTTCATTGATGATCATCGATTATTGCAAATTCCACCAGTTAAACATTCCAGCTGAGTGCAACTTGTATCATTTAGAGGATAGAATCCCATTTAATATATGGTGCAACATCTTAAATAAGGTTCAAGATCAAAACAAAATAAATGCACTTGGTTTAAAGATTGCAGATTTTATTAAACCTTCTTACGCAGGCATTATTTCGTATATGGTTTTCTCAAAACCGACGTTACTTGATGCAATTCCAGATTTTATTAAATATATCCGTTTAGCGTATGACCTTAATTTTTTATATTTTCAGGTTAAAAATGCCGAAATAGAATTTTCATGGGATGACCATCTGGGCCAGCCAGGATTAATCGTTGATGAATGTGCTATTGCACTGCTCATTAACATTGTCAAACGTTCAATTGCGCCTTATCAAGTACCGCTCAAGTGTATTAACTTTCTGTATGAACCTCCTGAAAATATTGATTTTTATCGGCATTACTTTGGTTGTCCAGTCAACTTCAACTCTCCAACGACCTCTATCGTTATTTCACTGGAAAATCTGGAAAATATCCCCTTATCTCAACCAGACCCTTATCTTTATCAGATATTAAAAACGCATGCTGACCTCCTCGTAGATAAACTAGGCACTTATAACGAATTTGAAAACAAAATCAGATTATGTATAACCACAAATATTAGAAATAAAAAAATCAGTCTTGAAATTATTGCTGAACAAATGAGCATTTCGCCGAAAAAGCTTAGAGAAAGACTATCAGAATATGGCTATAGCTTTAATTCATTACTTGCAGATGTCCGCTTTGACCTTGCAAAAAAACACTTGCTTGATAGCACATTAAATATTAATCAAATTACTTATTTACTTGGATATTCAGAACAAAGTGTATTTCAAAGAGCTTTTAAAAATTGGAGTGAATTAACACCACTAAAATGGAGAGAGGAAAATAAAAACCTCTCAAAAACTTCCTAATTTTTGGTTACATTAAAATCCGTCTATAACAACTCCATTTCGATCAACTTTAGCATGATATATATGACCATCATCGCCAATTAATGAAAACTCAATATAATCAAAAACATTCACTGGACTTTCAAGCATATATCTTCTTTTACTCAATGGACTGCTCATCATATCCATTTCCTGAATGATATTCGTTTTTTCACCCTGATAAAACAAGCTTATTCGAGCAAAAGACAAGTGATAAGCAGAAGAGTTTTCACACACTAATACAGCTTTTTCATTCTGCCTTTCGATAGAGAACTTTAGTTTTTTTACAAGATCCTGCAACTTCATTTTCTGAAGCCCCTTCGGCCTATAAAAAACCTTAAGCTGTGTATTCATCGCAAAATCAAGTTTGGCATGCGCGTCAACCCCTTCTTTTTTACGCCAGGGATTTCATATAAGTTTAGCCAGACGACTGATTCTTTATTGGATGGTAACGCCGCGCCATTGTAAAAAACTCTTAATGATTGAATGCCTGCTGGCTGCATACGAAAGACAGCAGGTAATATCACAAAAGGACTTTTTTCATATTCTGGAAGGCATCGTCGTAATATTTCAATAAGCATTTACTGCACTACTATAAGAAAGCTGATCATTTACAAGAATCAGTTCAAACTGTAGAACAGGTAAATATTTTAAACGAATACAATGCCAATCCACCTGATATTTATCTTTTACTGTGCCCAAAAAGACTATTCATAGCAGCTGTTTCAAACGCTATGGCAGTTCAGTCCATTGTGATACAAGGGTCGCCCCGCTCATGATTTTACGTATGCCAACACCTTTTAACCAAGTATAAAAAAGTTTTCTTGTCCTCCTGCATCATCAGGATTTAAAGTAACCTTCTACTCGATCACCTCCATTGACCGAAGTCAAAAAATCGAATTTTTCACATATCTGCATTTGGCAAGCTAACCAACCTAGACGGCTCAATCGTTCTGACAAATCTAATTACCCTCGGCCCCTACAAATAAAACTTATAAATAAAAAGAATATATTATGTGCTTAGATCCGCCCTTTACAGATTTTCAGCACACGATATACTCATACAAAATAATACCCAAAATTACAAAAGTTACATTGATAGTTTGAAACTAAAAATTGACATTTTTTTATGAGAAGAGTTTTGTATTAAATTTCTTAAATTGTATTTATAGGCTTTTTTTCTTATTGTTCCTTATGTCATTGCTTTATCACCGAGCAATACAACGCTTTTTTTATATTTTTAGTTTAAAAGCAATATCTCTCTTAGATTTTAATGACTAAAATTTAGACCTGAGCTCCTTAAAGAAAAACGTTTAAACGAAGCTCAGCACTAATTTAAGTTATTCTTTCTGTTTTAAATCCGACGTAACTCAACAGCAAACATTCTACTGAATACTGTTTTTAGATGAAGCAAAGTTGGCTAATGACTATTTTCAAATCTTGCCTCCCAAAGCCGCCACCAACTGTGCCGAGTTTTTAAGATGCAATTGTTGTAGCTCCAATAAGCGTTCTTTCGTACTTAAACGTAGATTTTGCGCTGTGGCAACCTCAAGATAGCTCACCAAACCCGCTTGATAACGCTGTGTGGCGACCCGTTCATTTTCAGTAGAAAGCTTGAGAAGATGTTGTTGTTCTATCATCTGTTTTTGGAACAGTGACGCTTGCAATAAACCATCCTCAACTTCTTTCCAACCCGTCAAAACTGAATGCTTATAGGCAGCAAGTTTTTCATCATAATTGGCTTGCGCCTGTTGAGTATCAGCACGCCGCTTTCCACCATCAAATACTGTGCCTAGGACTTTTGCCCCAACTGACCATGCTGTATTCGGGGATTGCAATAGCGTATGGAACACTGGGCTATTCACACTGCTATCCACGCTAATGGTAAGATCCGGCAGCCATGCGGTTTGCGCTAAACCCAGTTGTGCATGCGTGGTCGCAAGTTCTCGCTCACGACGAATCACATCAGGGCGTTGTGCTAAAAGGCGGCTTGGAATTTGGGTCGGAATCTGGGGAGTACTAAATTGATAAGGACTTTTGTTTAAATTAAAGTCAGCAACATTCTGCCCGACTAAGAGCGCTAAAATATTTTCCTGTAAATCTCGGCTGCGTCGCAGTTCTAACAATTGCACAGCGACTTGTTTCAGTTGGGTTTCGGCCTGAATCACATCTGCACGGGCAATCATTCCTGCTTGATATTGCTGTTGTAAAATACCTACCGAACGTTGATAACTGTGTTGCGTTTGCTGAAGAACGTCCCGTTTGGCATCAAATAAACGAATGCTCCAATATGCCTCTGCCGCCATCAATTGTTGACTGAGTTTAATTGCAGCAAGATCTGCCACAGAAGCCTGTACATTGGCCTGTTGACCCTCAACCGCTTTTGCAACTCTCCCCCATAAATCTGGAATCCAGCTGGCAGTTAAATTGGCACTCAATTGACGGCTTGTTGCTAGATTTTTTACCTCGTTATGATGAGCACTTGCGCCCATATTCAAGCTTGGTGCGTAATTAGCACGTTGTTGATCCAATAAAGCAATCGCCTGCCGATACTTGGCTTGTGCTTGTTGAATACTCAAATTGTCCTGATCCAGTTGCTGAATCAGTGTGGACAAAATCGGATCATGATAAATCTCCCACCATTGCTGTGGTTCGGTACTAATTTGAGAAGTTTCAATCCATGCGATACCTGCATACTTATACTGTGCAGGACTCTGAATCTCTGGTTGCTGATAGCTTGCAGGCTTGAACGTAGTAGATTGGCAAGCCATCAAAGACATTGCAGCAGCAACACTGATAGAAAGTGTGAAGACTGTTTTTTTCATAGCGGCTTCCTATTTGTTCCAACGGAGCACATTCAACTGCAACCTAAATTTATTTAAGCCTTGAGCGATTTTTTCAAACATGAGATACATCACAGGAGTCGTGTACAAAGTTAATAATTGACCTAAAGCCAATCCACCTACAATAGCAATCCCCAAAGGTTGACGCATTTCCGAGCCTTCCCCCCAACTCAGTGCCAGTGGAATCGCACCCAATAAAGCGGCAGTATTGGTCATTAAAATCGGTCTAAAACGCAATGTCGCTGCGGTAATAACCGACTCGAAAGCGGTGTGACCTTGACGTCTTTGCTGTAAGGTAAAATCAATCAGCAAGATGGCGTTTTTCACCACAATTCCGATCAGCAAAAATATGCCCAACAAGGCAATCAAACTAAAGGGAATCTGAAACAGCCATAAACTGAGTAAAGCCCCCAAAGCTGCCGTGGGAATAGTGGATAAAATGGTAAACGGATGCACAATACTTTCATACGTGATTCCCAATACAATAAAAATCAGCACAATCACTGCCGCAATCAAAGCTGGTGTGCTCATTCCCGCCTGTAAACTTTCACTTTCAACATCGCGATCTGTCATGACAAAGATTTCTTTTGGCAGCATGATCTCTGGCAAAACCTGACGAATGGCAGCATCCGCTTGTTCATAGCTATAACCTTTCTTGACCACGTAGCCCACACCCATCGCTGCATATTGATTACGGCGATGCACCCGATCATTGCTGATTCCATAGGTCCATGTGGCGAAATTGCTTAAAGGCACATAGGCTCCTTGTTGATTCGGTATTTTGACATCTGCCAAAGCTTCAGGATGCTCAGTAAAGCGTTGATCAACCTCCATCACCACATAGAACTGGTCATTTCGATCATGAATTGTTGAGATCTGGCGTTGTGAAAATGAGTTATTTAAAACACTGGAAATATTTTCAATATCAACACCTAAACGCTTTGCTGCTTCGCGGTCAATATCTAAAGTGACGTGTTGAGCGCCTTCATCTCCTTGCGTTTCTACCTCTTCAAACTCCGGCAGTTTGCGCATCGCCTCGGCAACTTTGGGTGCCCATTCCCGTAACAGACTCACATTGTCAGATTGCAATAACAATAAATATTCTTGAGCATTGCCACTGGAAAAAGGATCATCCAATTCCAAATCTTGTTCGACATCCGCAGAAAACACAGCCCCTGCCTGCCAAGGTGCATTTTTCTTTAAACGCTCGACTACTTGTTTGGAGGTTAATCCGTCGCGTTCAGCTTTTGGCTTGAGACTGACCATCAAAAATGAGTTGGTCATGCCTCCACCACCACCAGAAGTACCGACTACATCTTGTACTGCAGGATCTTTGAGTAAGGCTTGGTTAAATGCAGCAATCTTCGGCTGCATAATCTGAAAAGAGAAACCATCATCACCTCGAATAAAAGCACCAACTCGCCCCGTATCTTGTTCAGGTAATACCCGTTTTGGTAATAAATTATAGAGATAAACTGAAGCAATGATTGCCGCCAGCCACAGCACCACAATCAGATAAGCGTGTTTGAGTACCCAATGCAGAGAGCGAATATAAGATTGGGTCAACCCCTGAATCAGATCATGACTATAACGATACAGTCGTGGAGGGTGACTTAAAGATAAGGGTTTTAAACAGCGTGCTGATAAGCTTGGGGTTAAAATCAAGGACACAAACACCGATAAAACCACCACAAAAACCAGTGTGAGCGAAAACTCTCTGAATAAGCGTTCAATTACCCCGCCCATAAACAAGACTGAGAGGAAAATCACCATCAATGCCAGATTCATGGCAATCAAAGTAAAGCCAACCTCTTGGATGCCTTTTACCGCCGCTTGTGCAGGAGAGTCGCCTTGCTCGATATAGCGTTCAATATTTTCGAGTACCACAATGGCATCATCCACCACCAAACCAATCGCCACGATGATCGCCATAATCGACAAGTTATTCAGCGAAAAGCCAGCCAAATAAATCAGACTACATACACCAATTAAAGTGACCAGCAGTGCCATTGCCGGAATCACAGCACTCTGCAAGCGCCCCAACATCAGCACCACCACAATCACCACCAGTAACATCGATAAAAACAAGGTATCCCGTGCTTCCTCTAAACTGTTACGGACAATATTTGAACCATCCATCACCACAGTTAACTGTGCATCACGTGGCATTAGCTCACGCAAAACAGGCAATTTTGCTTTGATCAGATCAATGGTCGCTACGGTATTGGCATTGGGCTGTCGGCTAATCTTTAATATCACCGCAGGTTGCCCGTTATGGAAACCACTGACATAACGGTTTTCAACCGAATCACTGACCGTGGCAATATCTTTTAAACGAATCACCCCTTGATCAGTGTGTCGGATAATCAGATCCTCAAAATCTTGGGCAGTTTTTAGTTCTGTTGATAAGGTCACTTGCCAACGTAATTGCTGTTGCTCAACCACACCCAATGCCTGTACCACATTACTTTTCGCGACCGCCTGTCGCACTTGCTCTAGTGACATCCCCGTTGAAACTAAAGCACTTGGATTGATGGTGATACGTACAGCTGGCATGGAAGCGCCATCAATCGCAACTTCACCGACCCCGCTGATCTGGGCCAAATTGGGTTGTAATTGTTGAGATGCAATTTCGTATAGCTTTGCAGCAGAAAGCTGTTTAGAGCTGAGCGCCAAATAGAAAATCGGACTTTGGCTTGGGTTGATTTTGAAATATTCGGGTGGACTCGGCATACCTGCAGGTAACTGTGACATCGCAGCATTGATAGCAGCCTGCACCTCACGCGCAGCTTCATTGATATCAGTGTTCAAATCAAAGTGTAAAACCACCTGCGTCGAGCTTTGATTACTGGACGAGTTAATCGCTTTAACACCCGATACCCCCATCATGGCGCGTTCTAAAGGTGTTGCTACAGTTGCAGACATACTTTCTGGACTGGCACCAGGCAAATTCGCCCTGACGACAATGGTAGGAATATCCGCTTGCGGTAATGCGGCAACAGGTAGGCGTAAATAGGCCAATATACCGAGCAGAACGATGGCTACACCCAACAGCACGCTGGCAACAGGCCGTTGCACAAACACAGACAACAACGTCATTCAATTGCCCCTGTTTGCTCAGAGAGTGTTATACCCGTACTTGGCTTTGATTGAAGTCGATCAAAAAATAAATACACCACAGGTGTGGTGAATAAGGTGAGAACCTGACTGACTAATAAACCGCCTACCATCACCAAACCTAAAGGTTGTCGTAATTCGGCTCCAGAACCAGAGGCCAGCATGAGGGGAATAGCACCGACCACCGCAGCCAGTGTGGTCATCAGAATCGGGCGGAAGCGTAATAAAGCAGCCTGATAAATGGCCTGCTCAGCCGATAAGCCCTGATGACGTTGAGCGGCAAGCGCAAAATCAACCATCATGATGCCGTTTTTCTTGACCAAACCGATCAATAAAATAATCCCGATCAGCGCAATCATGTCCAACGGCCTCCCCACCATAAACAAGGCCAATAAAGCCCCAATTGCAGCAGAAGGTAAGGTTGAAAGAATAGTAACTGGATGAATAAAACTCTCGTACAGCATGCCCAGCACAATATACATGGTCACAATCGCAGCAATGACCAACCAAAAGGTATGTTGCTGTGAGTTTTCAAAAGCGGCCGCAGCCCCTTGCAGTTGTACCTGTAGCTCTGGCGGTAAATCGAGGCTCTGCTTAACTTGCTCAATCGCAGCAATGGCTTCCCCTAAAGAAATATCCTTAGCTAAATTAAAGGAAATCCCAACCGCAGGAAATTGCGACTGTTGCTGTAAAAGAATCGGTGCATGTTTTTCGACAATGGTGGCGACGGAACTCAATAAAATCGGCTGTCCCTGATGATTATGAATATAGGTTTGGTTTAAAGCCTCAATACCCTGCGTCAGTTTGGGATCTAATTCTAAAACGATGCGGTACTGATTGGATTGAGTATATAAAGTTGCAATTTGCCGCTGCGCAAATAGATTTTGCAAAGCCAAACTAATGTCTTCAACACTCAGACCTAAACGTGCTGCCACATCACGATTGACATTGATATAGGCCTGTAAACCCTGTCCTGCATCTTCACTGGTCACTGCCGCAAATGCAGACTGCTGACGCAATGCCTGAACCAGTTGAGGTGTCCACTGCTCTACCAATTGATTTTTCGGTGCAGTCACACTCAGTTGGTATTGAGTTCGGCTAATTTTGTCTTCAATACTCAACTCCTGCACGGGTTGCATCCAGCCTTTAATCCCATATACCTGTGCAAAACTTTCATTTAGTCGCGCCATGACTTCCGCAGCAGATTCACGTTCAGCATGGGGTTTTAAATTGACCAGAATACGTCCATTGCTTAACTTGGGATTATTGGCATCCACACCAATAAAAGAAGATAGGCTGGTAACCGCTGGATCTTTTGCAATCACTGCTGCCAAAGCTTGTTGACGTTCACTCATAGCCTGAAATGAAATCTGGTCAGGGGCTTCAGTGACCACCTGAATGACACCATTGTCCTGTACTGGGAAAAAGCCTTTCGGAATCGACCAATACAACAGTCCCGCCAGTACCACTGTTGCCAACATCACCATCAAAGTCAGTACTTGGTGCCTAAGTACCCATTGCAGTAAGGTCGCATAATGCTGAATCACTCGATCCAGACTCCAACGACTTGGTTGCTCTGCATGCTTCGGTGCATCTTTTAGCAAATAGGCACACATCATTGGGGTCAAGGTCAGAGACACCACCAAAGACAGTGCAATCGCAGCTGCCAGTGTCACGGCAAACTCATGGAACAGCCGCCCAACGACATCGCCCATGAAGAGTAAAGGAATCAAAACTGCAATCAGGGAAATCGTCAAAGAAATGAGGGTAAAACCAATTTCTTTTGATCCTTTCAGGGCTGCATGTAACATGCTTTCACCTGACTCGCGGTGTCGTGCAATATTTTCAAGCATCACGATGGCATCATCTACGACGAAGCCTGTGGCAATGGTTAATGCCATTAAAGTCAGGTTATTGACCGAGAAACCAAGGAAATACATCAATACAAAAGTGCCGATAATCGACAGCGGTACGGCAATACTGGGAATCAGAGTCGCAGCAAAATTACGTAGAAACAGGAAGGTGACCAACACTACCAGACACACGGCGAAGACCAATTCTTTTTGCACATCTTTAATCGAGCTGCGAATACTTTCGGTTCGATCGGTTAATACGCGAATGTGAACATTTTCAGGTAGATTCTGTTGTAACTCAGGTAGAATTCTTTTGATTTGATCTGCCACCTCAATCACATTGGCATTGGGTTGTCGCTGAATATTCACCAAAATAGCAGATTGGCTATCCGCCCACGCTGCCATATAGCGATCTTCACTCCCCTCAATAACCTGTGCGACATCTTTTAAACGAATTGGTGCGCCATTGTTCCAACGTAAAATCAGGTTTTCATAATCAGAAATCGAACGCATCTGATCGTTGGCATCGAGCATGGTTGATCGAAAAGGCCCATCAAAGCTCCCTTTCGGTTGATTGGCATTGGCCGCAGCAATCGCAGCACGCACATCTTCAGCACTGAGCTTAAACGCTGCCAAGGCAGCTGGGTTCATCTGCACACGAATGGCGGGACGTTGTCCCCCTGCCAGACTCACCATTCCAACACCCGAAAGCTGTGAAAGTTTTTGTGCCACACGCGTATCGACCATGTCATAGACCGTGGTCAGTGGCAAACTTTCAGAACTAATCGCAAGCGTAATCACGGGCACATCGGCAGGATTCACTTTGCGATAGATGGGTGGAGTGGGTAAATCATTGGGCAATTTACTGCTGGCGGTACTTAATGCCGACTGCACTTCTTGCTCGACAATGCCCAGTTCAGCAGATAATTCAAATTGCAGGGTGATCACTGATGCGCCTACCGAACTATTCGAAGACATTTGCTTCAAACCGGCAATCTTGCCCATCTCCCGCTCTAAAGGTGAGCTGATGGTTCGCTGCACCGTATCTGGATTTGCACCTGGCTGAAAGGTGTAAATCTGAATAATCGGATAATCGACCTGCGGTAATGCCGATACAGGTAATAAACGCCACACCAACAGGCCGCTAAAAAATAGCGCCAACATAAACAAAGTAGTGGCGACGGGTCGGAAAATAAAGAATCTGGACATATTCATACGCTTATCCAGCTACAGTTTTTGCGGGTATTGGCTTAGAAACATCACCTTGAATGACTTGTACTTCTTGCCCTTCTGAAAGTCGATCAATCCCCTCTAAAACAACACGTTCATTGCCCTGAAGACCTTCAATAATCTCAGTCTGTCCTTGTGAAACCACACCCAGTTTTAACAGACGTACTTCGGCTTTCTGCGCTTTATTGACAATATAAACATAAGTTCCTTTGGCGCCATGTTGGATGGCATCACTCGGTAGATGCACTGCATTTTGCAAAGTCTTGGCATTTAAACGAACATTGACAAATTGATTCGGAAATAAAGCATCATCCAGATTGGCAAAAACAGCTTTAACTTTAAGTGTGCCTGTGTTCAGATCAATCTGGTTATCCAGTGCTTGAACTGAGCCTGTTGCCAACTGTTTTTGTTCTGCACGATCCCATGCACTCACCTGAATGCTTTGTTCATTTTTTGTGGCTTGGCGTACGATGTCTAAATAGTTTTCCGCAACGGCAAACTGGATATACACTGGATGGATTTGGGTAATACTCAATAGACCCGTTGCTTCATTGGCCTGAATTAAATTGCCCGCATCTTTGAGGCGAAAACCAACACGTCCATCAATCGGTGCATATATTTTGGTATAAGACAGTTGTAACTTTGCCGCATCCACCTGTGCTTGATTGGCTTGCATCTGTCCTTTGAGTTGATTGACTAAGGCTTGCTGTTGATCGACCTGTTGCTTGGCAATCGAGTCTTGCTTATACAGCAACTGATAGCGATTCAATTCAGTTTGTGCATTTTGCAACTGCGCTAAATTTTGTTGCTGTGTCCCTTGTGCCTGTGCCAATGCGACTTGAAATGGTGTCGGATCAATTTGTGCTAACAATTGCCCTTTCTTGATATATTGCCCTTCTTGGAAATACAGCTTTTGCAGCACACCAGACACCTGACTTTGAACATTCACAGTATTGGCTGGCACCACCGTACCAATCGCCTTAATTTGTAATTGCAAGTCTCCACGTTGTACCCCCACCACTCGTACAGGCACGGGTTTGCTCCATTGGCTAAATGACTCCTGTTTATTGGCTTGGGATTTTTTCCAATAGTTCCAGCCCCATATCCCCAATAGCAAAAGCACAATAAAGCCAATCAACCATTTGATTTTATTTGATCGAGAATGCTGTTGTGGTTTTAAATCAATCTGTTGTTCACTCATAACATACTCTACTTATTCAAATAAAATTCATTAAAAATATGGGAGACGAAGAAAACAAAAAATGTTCCCCTGCATTGGTTTAGTCGAACGAAATTCAAAATCAGCTCAATTTTTTCTGTAAAAGTATGTATACAATTTTATTGATATTAAGAACTATTATCATTACTATTTAAAAATATTTTTAACCCTTCTTTAATGCGCATCTCCCCCGCACATTTGTGGACTCCTTGCTATGAACCTGAATGTAGAAAAACAGTTATGGTTTAGCCACGTTTACCAATCGCAACAAAGCACACTGTTGTCATGGTTCAAGCACAAACTACAGCATCACCATCAATCGGAAGATTTAAGTCAGGAAGTGTTCTACCGTGCTTTAAAAAGTGATTATTGCTTTGAAAAGATTAAAGAACCTCAAGCATGGCTAATGGGCATTGCCAAACATGTGATTATTGATCATTGGCGTCGCCAACATGTGGAACATCTGTATTTAGATGCACTTGCACAACTGCCAGAAGAATACTATCCATCGGCCGAATACGAAGTCTGTATTCGAGAAACGCTCTATCAAGTCCATTTAATGTTAGAAAAACTGCCTCAGCGTACCGCACAGGTGTTTTTGTTATCACAACTGGATGGACTAACTTATCGTGCCATTAGTGAAAAGCTGGATATTTCTGAAGCAACGGTCAAAAGAGATATGAAGCAGGCTTTCTTGGCCTGTATTAGCCTTTATAATCAGACCGATTAATTTTCTGAATTTGCGTTTCTGCCATGTCTCAAGTCTCTAAAATCCCTGATCATGTATTAGATGAAGCCACCGATTGGCTCGTGCTATTGCATTCAGGTGAAATGACCGAGCTACAACAGCAGCAATTTGAACATTGGCAAGCAGAAAAAAAAGAACATGCCTTAGCTATTCAGCACATCAATAAATTTACACACGGCTTAACAGGGTTATCCAACCACTTCCCTTCAGAATCTATAGTGCAGTCCAATCAAAAATTTAATCTGAAAGCAAAACGAAATATGCTGTTCAGCCTTTCAGGATTGCTGGTTCTAGGCTGTGCGACTTATTTAATGCCTTGGGCAAAATGGCAATCTGATTATCATACTCAGGTGGGTGAAATTAAAACCATTTCACTGAAAGATGGCTCCAGCTTGATATTGGCCAGTGATAGTTATATCAACGTGGATTTTTCTGAACAGACCCGACAAATTCAACTGATCGAAGGTGAAATATATATCCAGACCGCAAAAGATCCACAGCATCGTCCATTTATGGTGAAGACCAAAGATGGTGCAATTGAAGCCTTAGGTACGCAGTTTACGGTTCGCCAAGAACATCATGATCAGACTCGGGTCAAAGTCTATCAACATGCGGTCGCACTACAGCCTCAAGATTCTGGGCAACGTCAGATTTTAAAGCAAGGTCAACGTGCATATTTCGATACCCAACAGATCTCAAAACCACTTGCATTAGAAAATGATCGACCTTATTGGACACAACAATTGTTGGTGGTAGACCAATGGCCTTTACAAAAAGTACTGGATGAATTGTATCGTTATAAAAAAGGGACATATCTTATCGATACTGAATTGAAAAAGATCCCGATTTCTGGGGTATTTTCATTGCAAAATCCTCAACAGAGTCTCGATACACTGGCCTATACCCACCAACTTGAGCTCAGCTATTACAGTCCGTACCTATTAAAAATAAAAAAAAGATAAAAATTTGACACTTTTTTTGATCTGATCCGACTTATAGAGAAATACACTCCCAGTCGAGAAGACCACATGAAGGATTATCAGGCGAAAAATACCTTGGCATTGGCTGTACGCGCAATATTATGGGGCATGCCGCTTAGCGTTGTCAGTATGGCAACAACCTCTGCTTATGCTGCAAATGTTTATCAGATTTCAATTAGCTCAACTACACTCGATCAAGCACTTAAACAGCTCGCGATTCAAACAGGCACCACCATCAGCTATGATTCGACCACACTCTCTAAAATAAAAAACGCTTCACTCAAAGGAAATTATTCAGTAGAAACTGCTTTAGACGTTTTGCTCAAACCACATGCATTTGAAGCAGTCAAAGTAGCCAATGCTGGATATAGCATTCAGGCCAAAGTAGCTGTAGCAGCGGTTGAACCTAAAGTCGTTCAATTAGAAGCAATTCGTACTAAAGCAAATGCGAATGATGTGAATCAAACTAGCGGCGAAACTGGTGCAGTGCAATTAGCAACGATTCACTTGAGTGCGGATAAAGGTCAAAATCTTACCACTGAAGGTTCTGGGTCATATACAGCCAAGGCAACAACAGCCTCGACAGGTTTGGCTCTGACACTCAAAGAAACTCCACAATTGGTGAGTGTCATTACCCGCCAACAAATGGAAGATCAAAACCTGACGCAACTGACCGATGTTGTTTCACAGGCCGCAGGATTAACCATTAACCAAAGCGGTAACATTGGCAGTGATAACTCACCGATTTATGCACGTGGCCAAACGGTTGATAACTATTTGCTCGATGGCGTAAAGCTGATAAGTTCATATAGCAGTATTTTCCAAAGTCAGGACACCGCTTTATTTGACCGTGTTGAAGTAGTACGTGGTGCCAATGGTTTAATGACTGGTGCAGGCTCTGCCAGTGCCAGTATTAATATGGTACGAAAGAAACCGTTACAAGATTTTAAAGCTTCTGTCAGCGCTAGTGCAGGTTCATGGGACACATATCGTACAGATGTCGATATTTCAGCCCCATTAAACCAAGCTGGAACAATCCGCGGACGTACCGTTTTAGCCTATCAAACGGGTGACTCTTATATCGACCGCTATAGTGAAGAACGTAAAATTGCCTACGGTGTCGTTGAGGCAGATCTTACAGAAAGAACCAAAGCCAGTTTAGGAATCAGCTATCAACAGATGGATATTTCAGGTATTGCCCGCGGCGGTTTACCTTCATTTTATACCGATGGTACTTTAATTAATTGGTCACGTTCGGACTCAAACGCTGCAAGTTGGAGTGAGTCTGATCGAACAACAACAGCTTATTTTGCAGATGTGGAACACCAGTTTAACGAACGCTGGAAACTCAAAGGTATCATATCTCGTACGATCACAGCCTCTGATGAAATTGTCGGTTATGGTTACTCACGATCAGGAATTAATAAAGAAACTGGGGCAGGTACTTTACTTTATGGATCTCATTGGGACTACGAACCAACTCAGGACTTATTTAACCTAACCTTAAATGGTTCATTTGACTTATTTAACCAAAGTCATGATCTGGTTTTAGGTACCACCTACACCAAAAGTAAAAATAAACGCCCAACCTATTCGGGTTGGAGTGTGAATACTTTAGATAATATTTTCGAATGGGATGGAAATACACCTACGCGTCCTGAAATGCCAATTGGTGGCTGGTACAGCAATGATGAAAAAAGCCAATCTGTATTTGGTGCAATACGTCTAAAACTTGCAGATCCACTGGCAGTAATTTTAGGAGCACGTTTAGAAAATTGGCAACGCATAGATAAAGACTACACCAACTCTAATCAAGAACTCGTTACTTCAAAACGTGAAGAAAAAAATAAATTCATTCCTTATGTTGGCATTACCTATGAATTAACAGAGCAATGGACAGGTTATGCAAGTTATACCAATATTTTCTTGCCACAAGATAAGCAAACCACCACAGGTAGCTATATCGATCCACTGATCGGAAATAGCACAGAACTGGGAATTAAAGGTGAATTTTTTGATAACCAACTAAACTTTGGTGCGGCAATATACCAAACTCAAGAAGATAATAAAGACATTGCGATAGAAGGAGCAACTACACCAAATGGCTCTCAAGCATACCGTACCGAATCTGGTACAAAAAGCCGCGGCTTTGAGTTAGAAACTACAGGTAAACTCACGGATACTTGGCAGCTCTCTGCCAGTTTTTCTCGAAATCTATCTCAGGACAAAAATGGCAAAAACTTAAATACGAGCATTCCAAACAACACGGCTAAACTATTTACAACTTATACCCTGCCTTATCTCGACGAAGCTTTAACAGTAGGTGGTGGACTACGTTGGCAAAGTGAAATTTATCAAACTGGTGGACCAAATGGTGCTCGTTTTACACAAGACAGCTATGCGCTCGTCGATTTAATGGCACGTTATAAAGTCAATGATCAGCTTGTGGTGAATTTCAATTTGAATAACCTATTTAATGAAAAATACCACTTGGCGACCACCAATAGCTATTATGGTGCACCGACCAATTTCCGTGTGGGCTTGAAATATGACTGGTAAGCCAAGCTAGCCCTATATCTCATGCACAAATAAAAAGAGGAAACTTTGGTTTCCTCTTTTTATTTAATGACGATACAACTAAGGCTTAAATCAAACTCAAAATCAGCAGCAGTCCGAATAAAGCAGCAGCGATCACATTGGCCTGCAATAATTTTTTAGGGTGATAAGTCAATAACAGCCCTACCGCCAAAGCAGCAAAGGAGATACAACCCAACCATTCTGACAAACCGATCGAAGCACCTTTTAAATATATTGCAGCGACAGCAGAGAGCAACAAAATACTCCACCCTACAACTTCAAAATGTCTGCTATTTTGAGCCGAGATTGGGGAGGTAAAAATATCGCGTTGATGCTTACTCATTCCGCACGCCAGACTCGATAGCGCCACCACGGCAACGCACCACAACATCCATGCTGCCATTATGCTTGCTCCTGCGCCGACTGAGCCTTAGGCTGTTTTTTCTGCTTAACCGGTAGGCCTTGATAACGCTTTAGTTTGTAATAAGAATAGATAAAGATCAGTCCTAAAATAATGCAGACCAGATCAAAACTGGCGATCATCCATTGTCCATGATAAATGCTCATCCATAATGCCTGCCCACCTGTAACCAAGTTCAAAATTGGGATAAACAGGAACATCGCGGCAGCCAAAGCCAGTTGCTCTAGCCAAGCTGGACGATGTGCCCGTACAGCAGCATGAACCAAGCACAATAACCAGACAATAAAGAACACATTAATTTCTAAGGGTGAGCGCTCTACCAGTTGTGCGGGTATAACCCGATTAGCAAAGAAATAAGCTGCACAGGCAATTGGTAAACCTGTAATCGCTGTAATATTCAGAACTTCAACCACACGATGTCCAAAGGGTTTATAACCAAGCTTTTGCACATCTGGAATGCGTTTCACAACCCATAAAATCAAACCGGAAGCGATCATCATCGTGCCTAAAACACCTGATAAAAATAACAACCAGCGCAAGACAGAATCTACACCACGTGCCATATGCAACCATGTCACCAACGTATAAATAGCTTTTGATGTCGAATTTACGGGCTTGGCTTCATCAATTGGTTGCCCAGTTACCGCATTAAACTTGAGTGAAGGAACACTTTCACGATCCAGCAAGGTGGTGGTACGCGTGGCATTAAATTGCACATCAGCTTCAATAGTATTCGGTTTATTCACTCGAATAGAGGAAATCGGATTATCGCCCCAACCCTGCTGCACGCTTTGGCTCAATGTTGTCAAATTCACCATCGGTGCAGCTGCAATCACAGACCTTTCTTGTTCGGATTCACGACGGCCACCACCTCGATTGCCACGTCCTTCTTCAGCTGCTTCTTTCTGCTTTTGCTCTGCCAGTAAACGTGCTTGTTCAGGTGTTTGGGCAACGGGTTCATTTAAAATCTGATAAAAGTTTCGAACATTGCCATAGTGCGTGTTCATTGCCCACGGCATAAATAAATGCATCAAGAGCAACAAACCACTAAAGGTAATCATGATATGAAATGGCAAGGCAAACACAGCTGTTGCATTGTGAGCATCCAGCCATGAACGCTGGCCTTTGGCAGGACGGAAAGTAAAGAAATCCTTGAAGATTTTTTTATGGGTAATAATGCCACTGATAATCGCAACAAACATCAACAGTGTCGCAATACCCACAATCCAGCGCCCCCAAATTCGCGGCATACCATAAAGCTCAAAATGAAAGCGATAAAGGAAACCACCGCCACGCGTTTCTCTGGCTTTAATTTCATGACCAGTTTGTGCATCCAGATAAATTTCACCACCACGACGTCGCCCTTCTCCTGGTTGACGGACATTCAGCATAATGGCTGGCTGTCTTTCATTGGCAAAACGGATATTCCAGCTCTCGGCACTTTGTCCTTTTTGATTTAAATATTGCAGTGCATAAGTTAATTGTTGTTGCTGCGAAGTAGTATTCACAGATTGATGCAGTTCTGGTTTCATCCAGACTGTAATTTCATTTTGGAAGAAACTCAGTGTTCCCGTAAGAAAAACAGCATAGAGCAACCATCCCAGTAAAAGGCTGGTCCAGGTATGTAACCATGACATTGATTGGCGTGGGCCTTCATTTTTACCATCTACACGCATGACCTTACCCTTTTAAAAACCAATACAACACTGTCATCGCCAGACTCGGTATCACCACACCCAACCACACTTTCAGGGTTGAATTGACCATAAACACCCAAATGAATATGGCGCAATGGATCACAAAAGCCAGCATGGTCGCGCTAAATACTGCACTGGCTTTAAGAGGTTCAGATGAAAATAAATAACCACTCAACATCGTTGCAATCGCGGCAAAGTAATATCCCCCAAAAATTGCGAGTACAAAACGTGAAAAAATCATCAATCGATATTGAATCAATGATGATTGTTCAACTTGTTTTTTAGTCGTCCGTTTTGTGGAAACCAAAGGAATCGAGGCTTCAATAGTCATAAGAGATACCAAGAAAACTGCTGATCATTTGAAATCAACAACACTTCTATATTCAGGAGAGCGGTCGATAAGAAAAATTAAGATTTAAATCATTTGAGAAATCACAGATCCACGCATGGACAATGCCAATGTTGTGTCACCTCTCATCCCATTCTAAATTTCTACCCTTCGTAACTTCAGGTAGGCAATTGCCTGCACATCCTTTTCTCAGGTAAAAATGAGAATAAATTTAGATCAATCTTAATTTATCCTTAAAAAATTCAACGAATAATACACAAAATCAACAAAAAGAACAATAATGATAATAATTATCATTATTTTATAAAAATGCCGATCTTTAAGCTTTGAACAGTGATAAAGAATTGTCTAGAACCTATTTTTTAAATATATAGTTATTTGTTTTAATTAAGAAAATTTAGTGAACCGTATAAAATTTTATTTACCACATGGATCAAAAGGAACTTATTCTGTCAGTTAACAATTGAAGAGCTCATCCATACATCTATTCATGAATAGCCTCCCTCAATCAAACTTAAATCGCTGCTTAATGATTTCCATCACTTTGCTTAACTTATCTTGCGGTACATTTGGCCTAGCCACTAAAAACACATACATTTCCGACCTGAAATCCTGAATATCCAGTACCGCTAAGGTGTTATTCAGTTCATTGTAATATTCAAAAAATGGCTGTGGAACCAAGCCGATACCTTCATATTTCTCTACAAAATCTAACTGTGATTTGGTGCCAAAAATTTCATGTCTGATATGTAGCTTTTTCCCTTGGCTCATCAATCGATTATTTAAATCTACTCTGAAGCCACATCCTTCTGGATTTAACACCCAGCCCGTACGATTACAGTCATCTAGACTCTTATACTCTCGCACCATTTCTTTACGTCCAATAATCACCAGCGGCACAGTTCCCAACATAGACCAGTTCTCTTTGCTATCTGGCGTCTGGCTCGTAGGCAATAAAATAACTGCTGTATCAATTTCATTGTCATTCAATAATAGAATTAAGCTTTTCCCCCATCCATTCACAATTTCAACTTGCTCAAAAGCATCGACAATGTATGGGGATAAACTACTATTTAATGTATGTGGAATGCCCACTCTTAAGTCAAAATCAGTTTTTACTCCCTGTAAATTTTCACTCAAAAACTGAAAATTACTGAGCTGTTTCAATTCAGCCAATACATGAAATGCTTTAAAATAAAATTTATGTCCTAATGGTGTCAGCTGTAAAGGCCTTGCTTTTCTATCAAATAGTATAAATCCAATTTTTCCCTCGAGTCTGCTAATATTTTTAGAAATGACCGACTGACTTACTCCTAGATTCTCAGCAACGATTTTAAGGTTTAAATTTTCAGCGGAATAAACAAAAATTTCCAACTCTCTAGCACTGATCATAAAAAAACCACAAATTAAATTTTTTGAATTATATGGAACAACAGTTAAAAAAATAGGGTTTTATTATTAACTCATGATTGGTTGAATTTTTTAATTAAAAATTTAAAGTGATGAAAAAACTAAACTTTAATGTTTAATAAGCTCATCCAGATAAATAGAAACTACTTTATGTTTACATTTACTCAACAAACAGTCTTAAAAACACTACAAAACAAGATAAATTCTCATTATTGATTCCATGCAGGAAACAATTAAGTGAATTTATTTCAAAAATACCCCTGTTTTTTTAATGTTATATTGAGCTTCGTTTTTTAACTAGAAATTAAAAAGGAGAGACCAATAACGCTTGAGAATTCCTTAGAGAATATAGTGAAAAAATGATTCACTATTCAAATTTCTAGTTGAAGATTAATTGTTAAACTTTCTCAGATCAGCGCAAATGAAAAGAGATTCTTCAACTAGAAATTAATTTAACAGTTATACGACTAAAATATTAGCTCTCTATTTAACCATTAGAATAATAGTGAATAAAATGATATTCTCCAATAAAGTAGAATATCATTTCAATTAAAACTTAAAAGTATAAGTCGACAAAATTCGATTTTCTACAAAATCAGTTCCTGGGTTATTCCCTGCACCATATTTAATATCAGCACGAATATGTCGCCATTCAAAACCAAGACCTTTGAATTTTCCTTCAGGTACGGTGTAATTGATAATGACATTTTTCTCGGTTTCTTTATTGTCCTTAAAACCTTCCCGATAAATTTCACTACCATTCAGATAACGTAAGGTCAGTTTTAGCCCGGGTACGCCATGATCCTTAAAGTCATAACTATATAAGACATGCCACGTCAATTCTTTTGCTTTGTAAAAAGCAATAGCAGACCAACTCTGTAAATAGGCTTGAGGAACGTAACCATTTAACAGTGGAATATTATCCTCTCCCATATGCTTTTGCAGACCAGTCACAATGGTATGTGGCCCATTCTGAACACTGGCTTGCAAGCCAATCGATTGAGTATCAATATCACCAAAGTAAGCGTCCCCATCCTCTTTATAATTAAAATAGCGCGCATCAACTTTTAACTTGCTGTTTTTAACCTGCTCTGTATAGGCAGCATTGACATAATGTTGTTGATAAATATCTTCAAGCTGGCCAAACCAGTAAGCCCCAGATAAATTCGGCGTGAAATTATAATCTAGACCTAAAAAATTGAGTCCATCACTTCTTTTCGCTGGATCTGTCGAATTACCTAAAGTGAATTTTCTATACTCATCATCATCACGTGCATTGACATGAGTAAAACGTCCCGCAGATATTTTTAGATTCTTCACATCTTTATTTTCTAACATTGCCCCCGCATAGGTCGTAACCAGTTGTCGTGAGTCATCAATAAATAAAACAGGTGTTTTAGGAAAAAGCTCCCCCACTTTCAGCTCTGTATTTTGATATTTTAGTTTTAAGGTCGCACCGAGCTTTAAGTAATCACGTTCTTGGCGTCGCTCATGCTGATCATATTTAAACACCGTATCTAACCGTTCATCATAACGGTCATTTAAACGCAGCGCATATTGAAAGCCTAAATCCAAACCGACTTGTATCGGTGTGTCGGTATAACCTGATACGAAACGTCCTGACACACCTTGTGACCAGCTGCCCAAGTCTTGATTGGTACCTTCAAAATCACGCTCGACATAGAAATTACGTAAATAAATACTCTTTTCACTATCTTCCAAGAAATCAGCATAAGCGGCATTGACATTGAGACAGCCAAAAAGAGTATATAAAGCAACGCGCTGTGCTTTATACAGCGTATTCAGTTTTAACATGGGAAATCCTTTCCTGAGTATTTAAAATTCTTGTTACTGCAAGTAAAGTCTTGCTACTTGCCTTGTTATTTAGACCAAACTTCCATTTCCTTTAAATATCCGAAAACCAATAAAATATATTTAAAGAAAGTCTAAGCTGCATTTATTATTTGAATAATTAATGTAATTTTCCATAGATAGTGAAGTATATAGTTATACCTTTTAAGTCATATCGACTCTACGTCATACATACAAGGTATTTAAATACTGCAACAATGCTTAGTCTTTGAAATAATAGAAATTAAAAGACTATCCCAATAAAGAATAGTCTTTATTCTCTGTTATTTTTTCTCTGTCAGATGCTTGCTTACGGCATTGAAGAATAAACTTTTTTCATTATCTAATTGGGCTGATGGTAGTGCTGTTTCCCACGTGCTCCATTGCATCATGACAATCTTGTCTTTCGGGTTAATTCCTAACATTTGTCCGAAGATTCCAAGGCCCCAGAATGTTGAGTCAGCATGCGGAGTCGTCAAAGGTGAACCTCGCTTGGCTTGTGAATTCCACCACTGAAAACCATACGTTCCCTTTGGATAATTTTTAGTGACTGAACCTTTGGCCTGATTCCATTGAGTCGCTTGTGCTGTCCAATTTTCAGGCAGCATTTTATCTCCATTAGAAACACGACCTTCATTTAAGATAAATTGCCCAAAACGTGCATAATCACGCAAAGTTGCATTAAAACCATGCCCGCCCATATCAATCTTATTGCGTTCATAAGATTGCCATACGCCTTCTCGCTCCATACCGACACGCTTCCAGACATTATTTTCTAGATATTTAGCAATATTTTCATGGGTTGCAGCTTCTAATACTTTACCGACAAGATATGCGCCACCCGTATTATATGACCAAACCGTTCCCGGCTTATATTTAGCTTTCAGATGTTTCACATTTTTATATACGCATGCTTCAGGATCTTTTACAGCCTCACAATAGGTCATCTTTGCAAAATCTGAATTTGGATCTTTATAGTTTTCATTCCATTCAACGCCGGAGGTATGTTGCATCAATTGCTTAAGCGTCACTTTTTCCCATGCTGTTCCTTTTAAATCAGGTAAATATTGAATGATTGGATCATTTACTGATTTGATTTTTCCTTGTTGAATGGCAACACCAATCAATGTTGCGACTATAGATTTCGCGACTGAACGTGAAGTCCATAGCGTTGTCTCATCATTGCCATGTGCATAATATTCATAGGCAATCTTGCCATCTTTTAAAATAATTAAACCTGCAACATTTTGATTTTTTAGATAATCATTTAAACGGTAATTTTTACCGTCTACAGAATAATGGATATCGTTATTTGTTATTCCACTCTTTAACTTTGGTAACGCCAGTACATTTTTCTGATCTGGATGAAAAACACTGCCATCATAAATGCGGAAGGTATTTCGAAAACCAATCACCCGCTGTTTTTGTGTCCATGTGAGCATTTCATGTGGGTTAGGTAATTCCTGATCGACTGTCGTAGGACAATCTTTTAGTCCAAGCTGCTGACAACTATATTCCGCACATGTGATACTGCTGGCGATCATACCGCCTAACAGTAAACTAATTTTTGCGATTTTCATCTCTATTTTCCCTTAGTAGATTTTTAGTTGATTGACTCAACCATTCGCCACAACATTGTCGTCCGTGGTCTTCCTATAAAACGGTTATCATTAGCTGGTTTGCAGACACATTGAAAAATGTGTTTAAAATTAGTTATTTGAAGTTTAAATATGGATTAAAGAATAGAAAACATTTCATTCTTATTTCTATTCAATTAATCTATTCAAAAACATCGTCATCATTTAATTGTGGCTGGTTAAACTTCACAACTCATTCATTTTTATGATTAATATAAGAGCAACATCATTTTCCAAGTTAAATAGAGTGCTACCAACCCAAAGCTATTGTTCTGTATATCAAATACAAATGACTTATTTGAAATATTGAAATACGAGTAATTGACTTAATTTTATTATTTGAATAATTAATGTGATTTTTCTATGCATAGTGAAGTATATAGTTATACCTTTTAAGTCTAGTTTTATTGTACTCATCATCATATTGCATCAAAAAAGCGGTCCTTATGACCGCTCCTGAATAATTGATTTTTTGAGATTGCATCAATCACCATCAAGTTGTATCGGAATCCCTTCTTCTTCAAATACCTGTTTAATACATTCCAGAATCTGAGGAAGATAAGGGCTTTGATCCATATTGCGTACCGCCAGTGAAATTGGAGTGTATGCCTCCAAATCCAGAATAGGAATATAGACCAGATTCTTCATGCCAATGTCACTGGCACTCTCAGGAATAATGCAAATACCCTCACCTGAGGAAACCAGACCTAAAGCCATATGAATTTCACGAACCTCAACCATATCTTTAGGTACCAGTCCCAAATCCGTGAAAATCGACTGAATCAGAGTCGAAAAGTTTGGCTTTTGCGTGGCTGGATAAGAAAAAATAGGCTCATCAATAATCTGGGATAGATAAATGCCCTGATCGATGAAACGGGTTAAATGGTGATTTTTATGAATCGCCAATTTGAGTTTTTCTTTGCGCAATAAAATCCGTTTAATCGCAGGATCACTAATTCGTAATCGCCCAAATCCCAAATCGATTTTGCCCAGTTTTAATGCTTCAATCTGGTCTTTAGTACCATGTTCAATCAACTCGACCTGAATCTCGGGATGATTTTGGCGAAATAAATAGATCACTTGCGGCAGCAACGCATACAGTAAAGAACTGACATAGCCAATACGGACAATCTTATTGACCGTACTAATGCGTTTTGCCATAGAGGCTGCTTGGGCGGTATGCGTCAGAATCTGCACCGCATGCTGATAAAAGAACTGACCTGCTTCTGTCGTTTTCACAGGTCGCGACCCACGTTCAAATAACAAAATACCCAGTTCTTCTTCCAGTTTCTGAATCTGCCGACTTAAAGGTGGCTGCGCAATACATAACTTTTCCGCCGCTTTGGTAATGCTCTGTTCCTCTACCACCGTCACGAAATAACGAAGATGTCTTAATTCCATTTAATATACCTTTTAAGTATCTAAAAATACCAAATTCAGCCTAGTTCTAAATATTACATTAATTTAGGGTATGTAAATAGGCAAAGATTGAAGAAATACCAAAGATGTATAAATCCATAGAAACCTTACTTGTCGAGATTCCAACCATCCGTCCACATAAGATGGCGGTTGCAACCATGCAAACCCAAACCTTAGTACTGATTAAAATCACGACAGCAGATGGTTTTATTGGTTGGGGTGAAGCGACGACCATTGGTGGTTTGGGTTATGGGGAAGAAAGTCCTGAAAGTGTCAAAACCAATATTGAGCAGTACTTTTCGCCATTGTTAAAAACGCTAGATGGTTTTAATGTGGCTCAAACTCTAAAAATTATTCAGCAAAATATTAATGGTAACCGTTTTGCCAAATGCGCCATTCAGACAGCCTTGCTGGATATTCAGGCACAACGTTTAGGGCTGCCACTCAGTGAAGTGCTCGGTGGACGCTTACGCGATAGCGTGCCTGTACTTTGGGTACTTGCTTCTGGCAATACCGAAAAAGATATTGCTGAAGCACAAAAAATGGTTGAGCTAAAACGCCATAATATTTTCAAATTAAAAATTGGTTCACGTCTGGTGGAGCAAGATGTTGAACATGTTCTTGCCATTAAAAAGGCTTTAGGTAAGGATGTTTCAATCCGTGTTGATGTCAATCGTGCCTGGTCTGAACTGAATGCGATTAAAGGGATTCAAATGCTTCAGGATGGCGGTGTTGATCTAATCGAGCAACCGTGTGCGATTCATAATATTGATGCCATGCAACGTCTGACCCGTAAGTTTGATATTGCCATTATGGCGGATGAGTCGCTAACTGGGCCGCAAAGTGCTTATTGTCTGGCAAAGACGAATGCAGCCTCAGTGTTTGCGGTAAAAATTGCCCAATCTGGCGGCCTAATCGAAGCCTGCGACGTTGCAAAAGTCGCCAATCTGGCGGGGATCGACCTCTATGGCGGCACCATGCTTGAAGGACCTGTTGGCACCATTGCATCTGCACATGCCTTCTCTACCTTTAGCAATTTAGCCGCTGGCACGGAACTGTTTGGCCCACTGCTACTCACGGAAGAAATTTTAAAAACACCACTTCAATATGGCAATTTTGAACTCAAGATTCCAACAGGTCCTGGCCTCGGCATTGAACTGGATCAAGACAAAATCGACAACCTGCGTCGTCAATAATTCAAGGAGTTGACATGCTTTTCCAAGTACGAATGGATGTAAAGATCCCCCTCGATATGCCAGCTGAAAAAGCCAATGAAATTAAAGCCGTGGAAAAAGCTTATTCACAAGACTTACAGCGTCAAGGTAAATGGCGTCATATCTGGCGCATCACGGGACAATACTCAAACATCAGTATTTTTGATGTGGAAAGTAATGAGGAATTACACACTATTTTGCAGGGACTGCCTTTATATCCCTACATGAATATTGAAGTGATGGCTTTAAATCGCCATCCCTCTGCCATTCGTGAAGATGACAGCTAAACGCGCATAGCAGGCAAAGTTAAAACAGAATTTGAACAAGGAATGTGGCGAGCCAAGGAACCAGCAAAATAGCCAGTTCGCTAGCCACCAAAAATTATCATACTTCAGGAGAATATGTATGAACCGTCAAGAAATCGATGCACTGGTTAAAAAAATGAATGTGGATACCGCGACAGGTGAAGTCAATCCACGTGTACAACAAATTGTAGTTCGTCTGCTCGGTGATCTTTTTCAGGCGATTGAAGATCTGGACATCTCGCAAAGTGAACTATGGAAAGGTCTTGAGTATTTTACCGATGCAGGTCAGGCCAATGAACTTGGTTTACTGGCTGCGGGCTTAGGTTTAGAGCATTATCTTGATTTACGTGCCGATGAAGCAGATGCCAAAGCAGGCATTACGGGTGGCACACCACGTACCATTGAAGGCCCACTTTATGTCGCAGGTGCACCTGAATCTGTTGGTTTTGCCCGTATGGATGATGGCTCTGAATCAGACAAAGTGGATACCTTATTTATTGAAGGCACAGTGACAGATCCTGAAGGCAATATTATCGAAGGCGCTAAAGTCGAAGTGTGGCATGCCAATAGCTTAGGTAATTATTCATTCTTTGATAAATCGCAGTCAGACTTCAATTTACGCCGTACTATTCTTTCTGATGTCAATGGTCACTATGTCGCACAAACCACCATGCCTGTAGGCTATGGTTGCCCACCAGAAGGTACCACGCAAGCGGTACTGAACCTATTAGGTCGTCATGGTAACCGCCCTTCTCACGTCCATTATTTTGTCTCTGCGCCGGGCTATCGCAAATTAACCACACAGTTCAATATTGAAGGCGATCAATATCTTTGGGATGACTTCGCATTTGCAACACGTGAAGGTCTTATCGCAACTGCTGTTGATGTAACAGATGAAGGTGAAATTGCTCGTCGTGGCCTTAACAAGCCATTCAAGCACATTACTTTTAATGTCGAATTGGTTAAAGAACATGCAGGTGCGCCAAGTTCAGAAGTTGAACGTCGTCGCGTTGGTGCTTAATCCCCTAAAAATGACTGTGAGCTATTCATTAGCTCACGGTTTTTAAATTTCTATGCATCGCGTGTGATGAAAACAGGCATGTATAGAAATTTAAAAACATGTATCAAAGGTTGGCCTTATGATTGATAAAAGTAAGCTCTCATTGACCGAGGCACTGTCACAGATCAAGGATGGAGCAACCATCATGATTGGTGGCTTCGGCACCGCAGGACAACCCGCTGAACTAATTGATGGACTGATCGAACTCGGGATCAAGGAGCTGGTCATCGTCAATAACAATGCTGGTAACGGTGATTATGGTTTGGCCAAACTGCTTAAAACAGGCGCAGTACGTAAAATCATTTGTTCCTTCCCACGTCAGTCTGATTCATGGGTCTTTGATGAACTGTATCGTGCAGGCAAGATAGAGCTGGAACTGGTGCCACAAGGCAATCTGGCCTGTCGTATTCAGGCTGCGGGGATGGGCTTAGGTGCGGTATTTACCCCAACAGGTTTCGGTACGCTTTTGGCTGAAGGCAAGGAAACCCGCCATATTGATGGTAAAGACTACGTGCTTGAATACCCAATCAAAGCAGACTTTGCCTTGATCAAGGCACACAAAGGCGATCGCTGGGGCAATCTGGTTTATAACAAATCAGCGCGTAACTTTGGCCCGATTATGGCGATGGCAGCGGATGTCACCATTGCGCAGGTTTCTGAACTAGCTGAACTCGGTCAGCTTGATCCTGAACACATTATTACCCCTGGGATTTTTGTACAGCATGTGGTCGCAGTTGATGCGATGACTGGCACAGGAGCATAAACATGAGCTATCAAAAATTAAGCCGTGACCAGATTGCCGAACGTGTCGCACAAGATATTCCAGATGGTGCTTATGTCAATCTCGGCATCGGCCTTCCAACCAAGATTTCAAACTATCTTCCAGCAGACAAAGATGTATTCCTACATTCGGAAAATGGTCTACTGGCATTCGGTCCGCCACCAGCCAAAGGTGAAGAAGACCCAGAACTGATCAATGCGGGTAAGGAATACGTCACCATGCTGACTGGCGGCAGTTTTTTCCATCATGGTGATTCCTTTGCCATGATGCGTGGTGGGCATTTGGATATTGCGGTACTCGGTGCGTTCCAGGTGGCAGCCAATGGTGATTTAGCCAACTGGCATACAGGTGCAGCGGATGCGATTCCTGCGGTGGGTGGAGCAATGGATCTGGCGGTAGGTGCCAAAAAAGTCTTTATCACCACTGATCACAACACCAAGCAAGGTGAACCCAAGATTGTTGAAGCGCTTTCATATCCAGCAACAGGGTTGAAATGTGTCGATCGAATTTATACCGACCTGTGTGTGATTGATGTGACTCAAGAGGGTTTAAAAGTGATTGAGAAAGTGGATGGTCTGAGCTTTGAGGAGTTACAGGCATTGACGGGTGCTCAGTTGATTGACGCGACTCAAGCTTAAGGATTGAAATCCCCCTAAATCCCCCTTTAAGGGGGACTTCACCTAAACAATAGAGTGAGGTCTCCCTCCTTTTTAAAGGAGGGATTAAGGGAGGATTAAAAGGGAAAAGTAACGAAAACTAGGGGTTGGTACGAGATTAGACACATTAAGACTTCGTCTTGGCTAGCTCTTACTAATGAATGGTGCGACTACCGTCACTGCCTGTAAATGAAAGTGATTTTCGAAAATCATTTGTATAGGCATTGCCTTACTTTTTAAGGATAAAAAGTAACAAAAATCCTTTGTTGGACTGATGGTATATCCATATACCACAGCCCAACGGGCGGCATCCATGCCGCCATCGCGAAATGCTTATGGGAAAGCCTCAGATCGAGATTTTCACATATTCGAAGATAAATTGAGAGTTGCTATCGTGATTGGCGACAGGGATGTCGCCCCGTTACTCAGCACAACAAGGAAGTTGTGTCTGAGTAACAAAGGTTTTTGGTCACTTTTTTAAAAAAGTGACAAGAATGAGCTACTGGCATTTGATTTAAGACGATAAGACTCCGTCGTATCCACTCATAACCGAGTAATGACAATCAGCTATCGATAAATGCTCAACAAGACTTTAAAGATATGGCAGTGATCACAACAGATTTAGAAATGGAAATGTAAGAATATGAAAAACGCTTATATCATTGATGCCATCCGTACTCCATTCGGTCGTTATGCAGGTGGTCTTGCACCAGTCCGTGCAGATGACCTGGGAGCCATCCCACTTCAGGCCTTGATGCAACGCAACCCAAGTGTCGATTGGCAACAAGTCGATGATGTGATCTATGGCTGTGCCAATCAGGCGGGTGAGGACAACCGTAATGTGGGACGTATGTCAGCATTATTAGCGGGATTACCTTATCAAGTGCCTGCAACCACCGTTAACCGTTTATGTGGTTCATCACTGGATGCCATTGCCATGGCTGCACGTGCCATTAAAGCCAACGAAGCTGACCTGATTATTGCAGGCGGTGTGGAAAGTATGAGCCGTGCACCCTATGTGATGGGAAAATCAGACAGTGCCTTTGGTCGCAGCCAAAAGATTGAAGACACGACTATGGGCTGGCGTTTTATCAATCCAAAGCTCAAAGAAATGTATGGCGTGGACACCATGCCGCAAACTGCGGAAAACGTGGCGGAACAGTTCAACATTAACCGTGCTGATCAAGATCAGTTTGCATTAAACAGCCAGCAACGTACTGCAACTGCGCAAGCCAAAGGCTTCTTTGCCCGTGAAATTATTCCTGTGACCATTCCACAGCGTAAGGGCGATGCCATTGTGGTGGATACTGATGAGCATCCACGTGCATCAACAACTTTAGAAGCATTAACCAAACTCAAAGGTGTGGTCAAAGCAGAAGGTACAGTGACCGCAGGTAATGCTTCTGGAATTAACGATGGTGCTGCTGCGGTGTTGATTGCTTCAGATGAAGTGGTGGAAAAATACCAGCTTAAACCACGTGCAAAAATTATTGCAGCCACCACAGTGGGTGTTGAACCCCGCATTATGGGTTTTGCACCTGCACCTGCGATCAAGAAACTACTTAAACAAGCCAATCTCTCTTTAGCGCAAATGGATGTGATTGAGTTAAACGAGGCTTTTGCCGCACAAGCTTTGGCGGTGACCCGTGATTTAGGTTTGGCAGATGATGATACACGCGTCAATCCGAATGGTGGTGCAATTGCCCTAGGTCATCCATTGGGTGCTTCAGGGGCGCGTCTGGTGACCACAGCTTTAAACCAGCTTGAACTGATCAAGGGTGAATATGCCTTATGTTCGATGTGTATCGGTGTCGGTCAAGGCATTGCATTGATTATTCAACGTGTTGATTAAAATAAAGGAATAGTACATGTCAGTTTTTCAGTCTGCCGATGCACAGATCAATTATCAAACTTTTGGAGATCCCAACTCCCCTGCATTGGTATTTTCCAATTCTTTGGGAACCAACTACGGGATGTGGCAACAGCAGCTCAATTATTTTAAAGAACACTTTTATGTGATTTGTTATGACAGCCGTGGTCATAGTGCATCTTCAACACCACAAGGTCCTTATACCCTGCAACAACTGGGTGAAGATGTCATTCATTTACTGGATCATTTGAAGGTTGAAAAAGCCAGTTTTTGTGGAATTTCCATGGGTGGCTTAACGGGTCAATGGCTTGCAATTCATTATCCACACCGATTTAGTCATGTGATCATTGCCAATACAGCGGCAAAAATTGGTCAGGAACAAGCATGGCTGGATCGTGCAAAATTAGTTAGAGAACAAGGCTTACAACCCATCGCAGCGACTGCCGCATCTCGATGGTTTACAGATCCCTTTATCCAAAGCCAAACGGCGATTGTCAATAACTTGTGTAACGACTTAAGTGCTGGCAGCGCAATGGGTTACGCCAATTGTTGTGAGGCTTTGGCTAAGGCGGATGTTCGTGATCAACTCAAAGCGATCCCTATTCCTGTTTTAATTATCGCTGGAACACAAGACCCTGTCACTACAGTTGCAGATGGGCAATTTATGCAACAGCAAATTCCCGATGCTCAGTTAGTAGAAATCAATGCCTCGCATATTTCGAATATTGAACAGGTCGATGCATTCAATCAGGCAGTGTTCGACTTTATTACTACAACTTAATTAAAACAAAGCGCTGCTTCATAAGCAGCGCAAGATCGTAGCACTAAAATCACGCTCCATCTGAATAAGCTTTGCCATAGAAATATATTTATTTAAATCAATAGTAAGCCATTATTTTTGACCGATGTGTCTTGGTCGCTGCATAAGGATCATGCAATGCATAACAACAACTCACAACATCATACAGTTTCAGCATCTTCATTTTTCTCTTCAAATCTGAAACGAGCTTGGCTAATTACGGCACTTTTAGTGCTATTTCAGATGATTAATTTTGCGGATAAAGCTGTTTTAGGTCTTGTTGCCGAACCCGTCATGGCTGAATTAGGACTCACAGCGACCCAGTTTGGTTTTATTGGCAGTGCCTTTTTCTTTTTATTCGCAATCTCAGGTATCGCCGTTGGCTTTATTGCTGAAAAAGTTCAAACCCGCTGGTTACTTCTGATCATGGGATTAAGTTGGGCACTGTTACAGTTCCCTATGCTATTCGGTGGTGGTTTAACAACCTTATTGATCACACGAATAGTACTCGGTGCAGCAGAAGGCCCTGCTTCATCCATTTCATTAACCCATGTACAGGGTTGGTTTGAACCCAGTGCCCGTGGTTTCCCAAGTAGCCTTGTCGCTTCAGGAACCATGCTTGGGCCAATTATTGCGGCACCTATTTTGGCCTATATCATTGCGCATCCAGATTGGGGCTGGCGTTGGGCCTTTGGCTTTCTGGGTATTATCGGCATCATCTGGAGTCTTTTCTGGCGTTGTATCTGTAAAGAAGGCCCTTATAGTCATTTTCATCAAGCCCAAAATTCAGCGACTTCTTCTATGACAGAAAGCAAAGAAGCTGAGATCAGTCGCCAAAGCATCATAGATTTTGTAGATCAATTAAAACCCGTTCCAATTCTCAAAGTCTTTTTTTCTCAAATGTTTATTGCGGCCTTCCTCGCTGGCTTGGGCTGCTTTTGGTCTTTAGGATTTTTAACCACTTGGGCAGTTAAATATATTGCATCCATCCACCAATTCTCGCCTGAAATGATTGCCTTTATTTCCAGCTTTCCGTGGATTTTAGGCGCCCTCACCTTGGCACTTGCTGGCTACATTTCAAAAGTACTTCTACAAAAAGGACAAAGTGTTCATATTGCTTTTGGTATTGTTTTTGGCTTACTGCTTCTATGTTCGGGGGGTGCCTTTTATTTGCTCCCTTTCTCAACGGGAAGTCTCAATCTGATCCTGATCACGGTTGCAGCAGGATTTTCCATGTGTTTTCCGCTGGCGACCATGACGGTCAGTTATAGTGTTTGCCCGCAACAACGTGCCGCAGTCATGGCAACACTGGTGGCAACCGCCTCTATAGGCGGAATCATTTCCCCAACCATGATTGGATATTTGATGGACCATGCAGGTTATATCAACCCAGGAAAAGGCGTTCCACTCAGTCCACAGATGTTAGAAAATTTAACGATAGGCATGAATCAGGGATTTAGCTCTATTGGCTTGTATCTGGTTGTGGTGGGGATTCTCAATATCGTATTACTGAATCCAGATCGGTTAGCTAAAAAATTGATGCGTTAGTTCTGCTCATTCGTCAAACAATCATCTTAATGCCCCGAGCAAAAAGCAGATGATTGTTTGATCTATTATTTTTCTTAAATGAATTTCTCGAAACCGATAAAACCTTGTCTCATAAAGTATAAAGATATACCCACAAGGTAATGGAAAATTACATAGATAAATCATCATAATTTTATTCAATGAACAAGGTATGTTCAGCGGTGTATTTCACTCCCTTCAACAGAAGATTTTCAAGTCATGTCTTTGAAACGATAACGACAATAAGGATATTTAAAATTGATCAATCATAGCCCCCTCTATAGCCCTACTTTGCTTAAAAATGGAATGTTAGCGTTAGGTTGTACTTTGCTCATAGGATGTAATTCACCTTCAAATTTAGAAACAACGCCTCATCCAAAACAAATTACGATTAAGCGAGATCACTTTGGTACGCCCCATGTCTATGCAAAAGATAGTTATGGACTTTTTTATGGTTATGGTTATGCCGTCGCAACTGATCGTTTATTTCAGATGGAAATGTCAAAACGTACAGGTTTAGGCACGGTCGCTGAAGTATTGGGTCCCGATTATGTGCAATATGATATTGCAACCCATAGTCGCTTTAACCCTGAAAATATCAGACAACAAATTGCGCGACTCTCCCCCGAAGACCGTGCAATTTTTGAGGGTTATGCAGCAGGTTTCAATAAACGCGTCAAAGAAGTTTTAGCCAATCCAGCACTCATGCCAAAAGAATTTGTTGATTATGGCTTTAAACCCTCAAGCTGGGAAACAGAAGACATAGCAATGGTTTGGGTCGGCCTCATTCTCAATCGCTTCTTTTCAGCAAGTTCAGAGGTTTCAAACTTAGACTTGCTCACCCAGCTACAAAAAGAAAAAGGTCAAGCTGAGGGTCTGAAAGTCTATCAACAATTACGTTGGCAAGATGATCCCAAAGCGCCAACAATTATTCAGTCTGAACAAGCCCCACAATTTTCAGTACGACAGCAAACTATCTCGAAAAAGGTTTTGCCTATCTCCAATCAGGCAGCAGAAAAATATTTAGCACAAGCACGTATTGCGCTGGGTAAAAGCGTGATTGATGGTGTTCCAACAGCAAGCAATGCCTGGGTGGTGAAGGGAGATAAAACCATCGAAGGTCAGACTGTTTTATATAATGGCCCGCAACAAGGCTGGTATACCCCGGCGATTACTTATGCAATTGGACTACACGGCGCTGGCTATGACCTAACAGGAATTACCCCTGTGGGTTTACCGGCAATTTTATTTGGAACCAATGGCAAAATCGCATGGGGTTCTACGGTAGGCTCACTCGATACTAACGATGTTTACCAACTCACGCTAAATCCAAATAATTCAAAAGAATATTTATACAAAGGCGCTTATATTCCATTTGAGCACAAGCAAGTAAAAATAAAAGTGAAGAATCAGGCCGACCATATTTTAGATGTTTATAAGAGCAAACAAGGCTTTGTCAGCACATGGGATGAAAAAAATCACACCGCCTATGCTCAAAAACGTAGCTGGGAAGGTGTAGAAATTGAAACCTTATTAGGCTGGGCCAATGCAGCCAAGGCCACCAACTGGAATGAGTTTCTTGCTCAAGCTAAACGTGTCGCAGCCTCTATTACTTGGTTCTATGCCGATACCAAAAACAATATTGGGGTCGCTGCGTTGGGACGTTTACCGATTCGCCCCGAAAACCAGCATATTCAACTTCCTGCACTTGGCGATGGTTCAATGGAATGGCAGGGTTTCTACGATTTCTCGCATAATCCAAAACAATATAATCCTGAAAAAGGTTATATCAGCAGTTGGAATAATAAAGCATATGCAGGTTTACGTTCTGACTCATCGAATTTCTCTTATGTTGATCGTGTCAATGAACTGATCGAACCTTTGGAAAGCAAACCAAAGTTAAGCCAGCAAGAGATTTGGGATATCAATAAAATAGGTGCTTGGTCGGATTTAAACGCACGCTATTTTATTCCCTCTATGATCAAAGCCGCACAAAGTGACAAAGCCTCGACACAGGCTAAAAAAGTTGCACCGCTATTGGCAGAATGGGATCTAAAATTACGCCCAGATCGTGAAGGGAAATATTATCAGGGTGCAGCACCAGCGATTATGCGTGCATGGCTGAACCAGATGATTGTCTTGGTGTTAAAACCAAACTTATCAGAAAGTATTTATCAGCGTTATACCGATACGCTTTATCCAGTCAATAATGATCCGCGTAGTGCCCAGCCAGCCAGCGCCTCAAAATTAATCTGGAATGCATTGCAAGGAAAACAGGCAAGCGTTGCTCAGAATGTTGATTTCTTAAAAGGACAAACAGCAGATGAGGTTGTCTTAAAAGCTTTAGAAAATGCACTAGTTGAACTTTCAAAACAGTATCACTCTACTGACCTGAATGACTGGAAAATTCCAGTGGCGACAATGGGCTTTTCCAGCAAAAATTCGGTCGGTATTCCATGGGCTGATCCATCACATGAACAACAGCTCAGTACTTATGGAAATACAGGAAGTGCTACGTTTAGAGTGGTGTTAAATCCAAATCAAGTCACCATGTGTTCGATTTTAGCCCCAGGACAAAGTGGCTTTATCAATCAAAATGGAAAAACTGATGCCCATTTTGCAGATCAACTGCCTTTATTTGAAAGTTATAAATGTAAAGATGATGCAGTGAGTCAAAAGGAAATCGACCAAGCAACTCAACAAAGTATCACTTTAAACTACTAACTTTTTAGTCCAATTTTAATTTTAAAGACTGAGGTTTGTTATTTCTAAAATGACAAACCTCTTTATTAGCTTAATAGCGAATCATCACCGATTTTAATTCAGTGTAATCTTCAATAAATGCATCTGAAAACTCTCTGCCAACTCCTGAAGCTTTCACCCCGCCAAATGGAACGGATGGATCTAAGAATGTGTGCATATTGACCCATAAGGTTCCTGCTTCAATTTTAGGAATTAAACGTAAGGCTTTAGATAAGTCATTTGTCCAGATACTTGCGGTTAAACCAAAGCGCGACTGATTCATCAGTTGAACAAGTTCTTCGTCAGTTTCAAAAGGCATTACCCCAACCACTGGACCAAAAGTTTCTTCTGAAAATAAAGGGTCATCCGTATTTTTAAAGGAAATTAAAGTCGGCTGTACAAAATACCCTGTCTGATCTAGAGCCTCACCTCCAGCAATAATCTGATTATTGGCTTTTGCCATATCTAAATAGTGTTTTACTTTATGAAAATGTGGCTGATTAGAGAGTGGACCAAACATACTTCCCTCATCCATAGCCGATCCAACTTTAAACTGCGAAAGTGCTTTAGAGAGTTTTTCGACTAGTTCATCATGTTTTGTATGATGTACAAAAAACCGCTCTGGCGATGCGCAAACTTGACCTTGATGTACAAAAGTTGCTTGCAGCAAAGTCGGTAAAATCTCATCAATATTTGCATCGGCCAAGATAGCTATCGCATTTTTACCGCCTAACTCTAGACTTACACGGGTTAAATCACTGCTCATTGCGAGTTTACCAATGGCAATGCCAGTTGGAACTGAACCTGTAAATGAGACTTTCTTAACCAGCGGCGATTCAATTAAATATTGCCCTGTATCGCCCTTACCTGTCACTACATTAATCACACCCGCTGGAATACCTGCTTCAACGGCAAGTTCAGCTAAACGTAATAAAGATAAGCTGGCAAACTCACTTGGTTTAAGCACAATGGTACAGCCAGTTGTTAAAGCTGAACCAATTTTCCAAACACCAATCATCAGTGAAAAATTCCAAGGCACAATCCCTGCAACCACGCCAATTGGTTGTCTTAAAGTAAAGGCCGTATATTTTTCACCTTGCATAGAAGGAATAGAGGGTTGCATGGTTTGACCATTAATTTTGGTTGCCCAACCCGCAAAATATCTTAAGAAAATAACAGATTGTGCGACTTCAAGATGTCTTGAAATATTAATAAGTTTTCCAGTAGACAACGACTCGAGCTGTGCAAGTTCTTCACCATATTGCTCAATTAAATCTGCTAGTTTGTTTAATTTAACGCCACGCTCATACGGCGTCGTTTCAGCCCAAGCATTTTGAAAAGCATGTTCCGCACTTTTCACCGCATTTTCGACATCGTGTTGACTACCTATACTAATTTGAGCAACCACCTGTTCAGTCGATGGATTCACAATATCCACTTTATCTAAAAGCTCGGCAGCAACTAATTTTCCATCAATAAAATGTCCATGCTGACGTGTCATAAATTGCTGTACGCTTGCTAAAATCTGAACTTCACTCATTTTCTTTTCCTCTTTTCATTTCTAAATATTGATATAACAGCAACTAAGCGACCTGATTCAAAATAAAGTCAGCACCGCGTTCACCAATCATGATGGCAATTGCGTTGGTATTACCGCTTGGAACTTGTGGGCAAATAGAACAATCCACCACACGTAAGTTTTTAAAACCATGTACTTTAAGGGTCTGATCTGTGACCGAATCTTGCGAAGCATTGCCCATTTTGCAGCTACCTGCGGGGTGATAAACCGTTTTAATGTTCTGACGCATCCATTTGTCAATCGCTTGAATATCATCAGGATCGACATTTGCAGGCTCAACCACTTCTTTGACAATCGCTTTCAATGCTGGTTGTTGTAATAGGCGAAGTCCGGCCTGTACCGCACGGATATTTGCGTCAATATCTTCTTGATGACCTAGGTAATTAGGGTCAATGACAGGTAAATCTTTGGGATCTTTACTACTTAAACGTAAAGTCCCGCGTGCTTTGGGCTGTACATGTCCGACTTTAATGGTAAAACCATGTGCCTGAGCCGCTGCTTTTTCACCAGGGGTATTATCGAAATTATCCAGCACAGGTAAAAAATGAAACTGAACATCAGGTCGACCGTTGTTGTTGGTGTCAATAAAACCACCACCTTCTAAAATATTGGTGGTTAACAATCCTGAACGTGTAAAACACCACTGTAAAAAGTGACGTACCGCAGTTAAACCTTGGTCTTCACCGAGTAGACTATTATTGGTTGTTACTGTTGCATTGACCGACATATGCAAATGGTCATGAAAATTTTCCCCCACAGGTAAGTCACGTATACATTCAATGCCGAGCTCATCTAAATGCTGTTTTGGACCAATTCCCGAAAGTAATAAAACCTTAGGACTGCCAATTGCACCAGCACTCAGAATGACTTCTTTTTGAGCCTGTACCGTAATTGGTGATTTTCCGCCAACACTATAAGTCACCCCAGTAACCTGATCACCTTGAGTTTCGATTTTATGGACTAAGGCGTCCGTAATCACTGTAAGGTCTGGGTGGTTTTCGACTGACTTTAAATAAGTTTTTGAGGTACTCGCCCGAGAACCGTTTTGAGTAGTAGTTTGATAAAACCCTACGCCCGCCTGATCCCAACCATTAATATCGTTAACATAGTTCATCCCCATTTGTTGACCTGCTTTAATACAAGCAAGCGTTAAAGGATGCCGATAGCGGTTTTCACTGACAGGTAAAATGCCATCTTGTCCATGATATTCATCACCAAGACTTTCATTTTTTTCTGCTTTCTTAAAAAAAGGCAGTACATCCTGATAAGACCATTGATTGCATCCCCATTCCGATGCCCATAAATCATAATCCTGTCGTTGGCCTCGGCAATAGATCATGCCATTGACCGAGCTTCCACCTCCCAACACTTTTCCTTGTGCAAGGATCATTTCACGATGATTACAATATTTCTGCGGAACAGTCATGTATTGCCATGATTTTTGCTGGAATACTTTAACTACTGTTGCAGGTATAGTATGAAACATACTGCTATCTCGGCTTCCTGCCTCTAGAACAAGAACACGCCCTGCCTTGGCTTCTAATAGTCGTGCTGCGACCACACAGCCTGCTGAGCCAGCACCAATCACGATATAGTCATATTGTTGATTCATCTGATTTCATCCTAATTTTATTTCTATGAATGCACGCCAATAAACACGGTTTCCTTCGCTCTAATTTAATAGATGTATTGCAGAATCAACTGCGCATACACATTGGTCTTATCATCGTAGTTTTGAGTACCACCACTATGAATATCGTGTTTTGGTTTATAGAGTCCCACTAAAGGAATAACGTTGAATTTTTTATTAACCGACCAAACCGAAAACACATCCAGTTCATGTCCATCCACATTGGTTAAAGACTTATTGACTGTTTTGAACTTATAAGCCAAAGCACCCAACATAAAGTTTTCTTTTAGATTCATGCTGTAAGAGACTTGATGAATATCTGCATTTTTATTGAATGGACCAGCATAGTTTCCAGCAGCTTCACCTTGAAACCATGTACCAAACCCGACCGTATTCCCGTAAAACATTGGATCGTATTGGTCTGAAAAGTGACTAAAACGGTAGCCTAATGAGGGCGTATATTTTGAAGATAAAAAGTTATAGTTCAGTGCTAAATAGCCAGCATTTTCTTGACCCTCTTTTTTATCTTGTACAACAAACTCAGTTTTAACTTGCAGCTCTGGTAAAGGTTGATAATTCAAACGTAAAGCATAGTTTTTAAGATCTTCGCGCCCTGAAACTTGATCAGCATCTTCAAGGTCTAATACATTTAAGTAAGTGAATCCAACGCCTTTATCTTTAAGCTGATACATCAGATCAGTCACAAACAGTTCTGGGGAAAATTGTGCTTTATTGTCTGACTTTAAATAAGCTAGCTTTAGCGTTGTATTTTCTTGCGGTTTATATTGAAGCAAACTGGTAAAATCAAAGCTTCGACGTGCCGCCAGATAATAGGCGCCGCCCCGATCGAGTGTGCCATCCGCAGGCGCTTTACCAAGGTTTAACGCATCCCCCGCAATGAAAAAACCGTCACCAATCATGATATTTTGCCGACCAATACTTAAATCATAGGTCGTTAACTCATCTTTATTGGTGCCATCTTTAAAACCAATGATCCATTCATTCACATCTGTTTTACGTTCTTTGCCATTACTATTTTGGCCTGCGTCACCATCCCCAAAGGTTGCCGAACTAATCCCACTCAAACTTGCATAGAGCTGGTTGTTGTTAAATGTATATTGTCCTTTGACGCCATACTTAAGATGGCCTTCTTGCCAATTGACTCTTTCATCCTCTAGGTTTTCGCCGTTATAGCTTTTACCGCTACTAAAAGCCCCGAAAGTTGTTTCAAAAGTCGGTTTAATTTCTAGCTCACTTGCATGCACAGTTGAAAAAAATGAGACAAAGAGAGTCCCTCTCATAACTTGAGAAAGTAGCGTTTTCATACAAAATTCCTTTTTTGTCAGCGGACTGCTGGATGCTCAGCTTAGGGTAAGCTCACGTTACCCTTTCTGGCTCATCTGCACTTTTAGTGATGGTCGTGCTGCGTATTTTGCTCTTCTTCACCCAAATTCAACGTCGGGGTACTATCAAAGAAATTCCACGGTTTGATCAAGGTATAAACCCACTCTGTTGGCATGATCGGCCATTCTTCAGCACGCGCCACATGGGTGGTGCCTGTTGTCATCCAGACCACGAGGTCTTTGTTTTCAATATTGTCATTGTTGCTAATGAATTGACCTAAGCCTGTGTCATGAGTCGAACGGTTGGAATATTTCCCTTCAGGATAGCGTTCATCTGGCTTGTACTGCGTCACCCAAATTTGCTTATCCATAAAGTTCAAACGTTTAAATAACCATTCATCTTTGGAAAAATTGGCTCCTTTAGCCACAGGATGTGTTCCACCTGCAAATGGAATCAATTGGTAAGAAACTGGATTACCTAATTTATTTTCCTTGTTGAAATTGGTAAGTAAACGAATGGTAGATGGATCAAATTTTTCAGCCGCATTTTGCTCATTGCTAATCACTTTACTGTCAATTTGCATCGTGCTTGTACGCACGCCACCTCTGTCATTGGCCTTCACCACAGGATCCATATGCATAAAGCTGTTGTTTTCCCCATCTACATCCATATCCAAGCGGAAGTTATAGATGTGTTGATGGGTTGTACCCACAATATTATGGTCAATCAGAGTGCCATATTTAGTGTCTTCTTTGGCGGTACTGTCATGCATGGTGCGTGATTTAACGCCTTTAACCGCTTCAATACCCGTTGCACCTGCATTAATGCCAATTACGCCATTTTGGGCAAATACCCAGTCAAACATGTAATCGTAATTACCCACTGTGCTAATCCAGCGCACGACAAGTTCACGACGTGCTTCACTGGCATCTTGGTCACCAAAAATTTCTTGGTGTTTGTATTCAGGCCCTGCATAGCGCTCAAAGATGGCGATTGCATTTGGAATCACTTGTGGCTGGCCTTTATAGTCAGCAATGACCGCATCCAGTAAGACTGCATTTTCTGGTGCGTCAGTCCCCAGTTGAATGGCTGATGTGAGTGTTCCCATCCCATACTCACCTGAGTCTAGATAAGATTTAAAGTACCAGCCCATATCTGGATCACCATATGGAACCACCATCCCGCCCAGATTACCTTCATACATGACCTTGCGTTTTACGCCTTTATCTTTGTATGTCACGGTTGAAAGTTGCAGGCCAACACGAGAGTCTAGTGCGACATGGAAACACCAGTTGCCCCAATGTACGGTTTGTCCTGTAATGGTAAAGTTTTTACCTTCAGGTTCACTAATATTCAGCGGCTTAATTTTAGGTGGTTTGGTATTTTTGGTGGCATAAGGACGGTCTACCATTGGAACAGGAATCATTGCCCCTTCTTCGATTTTAATAATTTTTTCTTTATCCAGATCCACCACAGCAACCAGATTTTCAATCGGATGCGCCCAATAGTTACCATCTCCCGTATCGAGATAAGACACAACTTTTAAAACGTTAAGCTGTTTATCCAAGCCATCTTTACCGCCAAAATAGCCGACAGTTAATGGATTGGTAATCACTTTCTTGACATCTGTGATGCCACGTTTCCGTAAAGCATCCTGATATTCTTTGCTTGCTTCAATCACACGTTGTACGGTCTCGAAGTTATCCAGTAACACCATACCGTGTGTATCTTTAAGGACATTCCATTTCGTGACTTGCTGTGTATTCAGATTTACTTCACCTTCAATCGCTTGGTTGCCTTTTAATAAAATAAAAGAGGCCATGCGATCATCTTTATATTCTTTATGATTGATAAAGAAATCCCAAACTTTGGCCTTTTCAGGTTCTTTAAGCTTTAACTCAGCAAAACGCATATTCTTATAGGCATATTTTGAGCGATTAATCACATCAAAAGTCTTTTTGATTTCATCTGTATTTAGGCTATTGAGAGGATGAAAGGTATTTTCAACTTTAAAAGTTTGATCTAAACCCGACTGAAACACTTCATTGAAAAAGTCTTTACCAATAACGGGTTTGCCATCTTTAATTAATAACGGTACGCTCAGTTTTAATGGTTTTCCATTCACCAAGACCTGATCTGAATTAGGTTTAGCTCTGACCTGCATGGAACCTTTGGTGATGGTGTAGCTATTGGTAAAATCATCTTTGACGACTTTGGCGCCCTGCTCACTCATGTTTTGATAAAGTGGTACCATTTCGGCATGTCCACCATGCGCATAAGCCTGCGTAGTCAAGCCCCAACAGCTCGCAGCGATGGATAGGTTAAGCGCTAATATTTTTTGTATATCTTTGAATAATTGTTGTTTAAGCATCATCTTCATCCTTTTCTGTCTATCCCTGAACGATCTTTTATGGACCGTTAAAATGCACTTTCCACTGTGTGAAACAGGTAAGATCAACCTAAGATTTTGGTTTTCTTTGGTCGTTCTAACCTTTCCTTATTGATTTAATTTCAACACAGTTGCATCGGTCTAGCTTGTTCAGGAATGACCTCGAACTTGTCTAAAAATGACATCAAAAATGCTTAAGCCAACATCGTTTCTCTAAATTCTTTCGGAGAGATGCCATAGGTTTTTTTAAAGATTTTTGAGAAATGAGCGCCATCCCAAAAGCCCCATTTCAAGGCAAGTTGGGTAATCGAACTTTGTTTATTTCTTTTATCCAGCAGATCTGTTTTGACTCTTTCCAAACGTTTGAGCTGTATATATTTGTTAATCGATAGGTTTTCTTGGACAAATAATCGATAAAGATGCCGTAGCGATACACCAATATGTGCGGCAATTAGCTTGGGAGAAAGATCAGGTTTAGCTAAATTCTCAATAATATAGCGCTCGGCTTTTTCTAAAAGATTATCGGCATGATTCATATTTTTATAATTAATGGTCGGCTTGATTAGGGCAATCAGTGCATCTTCAAATGCATTGCCATCTTCAGTCGCATACCAAAGCTTAATGTTTTCAGGTGACATATTTTTCAGAATATTCTTGAGTAAAAACCCACTCATATTTTGGGTAATGAGTTTGCCAAAATACTCTGAACTAATATGCTCTTTCAGTAACTTTTCGCGTGACAGATGCACCGAAATTTGACTCACCAAACCTTGTGGAAACATCGAAATGGTTTCAACAGGATCAAGTAAAACGATATCGCCCTCATTCAAGGCTAAAGTTTCATTTTTATAATTCAGCAGCATTTTTCCTGAATATTGCAAAATCAAAAAACAAAACCGATTATTGACCCGATCGACCTCATCCGCTTTTCGGACAATTTTATTGGCATTATTTTTGATAAAAGCAATCTCGGTATCACCCAATAAAAAACACTGCACCTCACCAATGAATAAATTACGGGTACCATCAAAATCCGTTTCAAAATTGCCGCATACATTTTTAATATGATGCGTCCAGCTTAACAGTGCATCACTTACATATTGGTTCATCCGCTCACGTCCTTGTTGCTACGGTATTCACACGTTAAATTTTTCTGTCAAATATACGTCCTTGCACATTCTTTTTATTGATTGCTTAGAGAGTTGATATAAGAAAGCTGATAAATCGTTTCAACTTATCAGCCTCATCCTGCTTATGCTACACCAGCAAAGTCTCTTAACATGGTAATAAAAATATCTTTTTGCTCATCTGAGTATTTTTCAAACACCTCATTTTGATGGCTATCTGCAATATCAAATAGATAGTGTGCAGTTTTTTTGCCTTTTTCGGTCAGTTTAAAAAATCCGTCGCTCTCAATCAGCAAACCGTCCTTTTGCAAAATCGATGCAGCCTGCTCCACTTCTCGCATCGGCATGGCAATATCACGTGGCAAATCTGCCTTATTCGACGCAGTCCCGCTACCGAGCACCAATAATAAACGCGCTTCACTAGTACGGAAACCAGTTACCAGTTGCTTGGGAATATAATCGGTCTGATAAAACTTGAATGCACGGCTCATCAGATAACAAACATTGCTATATAAATGGCCCTGATGCATTTCACCAATGTCTTCAGCTTCAACCGTTTCTTTTAACTGGAGTAAGGGATGAGGAATCACGCCCGAATAAGCACCTTGATGATAAACCAGTGGACTACGTCCTTCATCACGGAAACGTACCACTTTGCCAATAATGATCCAGTGATCACCACCTTCAATAATGTCATGACGCTCACATTCAAACACCGCAGAACAGTGATCCAGAATGGGGGCCTGACCCGCCCCAGTCTGATAACTGGTGCCTTCATATTTATCGATATTACGGCGTGAAAATTTATTGGATAACTCGATCTGCGAGCCCGATAGAATATTCACTGCAAAATGTGAAGCCTGTTCAAATACCGGGAAACTAGATGAGTTTTTATCAATACTCCATAAAATTAGCGGTGGATCTAAAGACACTGAATTAAAACTATTAGCAGTCACGCCCACCTTTTCACCTTGTTCATTTTGCGCGGTCATGATAGTGACACCTGTCGCAAAATTTCCCAAAGCACGTCTGAATCGCATTGGATCTATTGTTATTTCATCCATTGATTTTAGTGAATTCATTATTCTCTCCTGAATCTTTTATCCTGTTTCTGGCCGATATTTGATACCGATTTATCCTGATTAAATCGCTTAAATATCCAGTACCAACCGTGCTGACTTAGAACGTGAACAGCACACCAATATCTGCTCGTTACTGGCTTTTTCTTCATCGGTAAAATACACGTCGCGATGATCAGGTTCACCTTCGATCACATCGCACATACAGGTACCGCAAACGCCTTGTTCACATGACATTTCAATCTCGATGCCTTCACGCGCCAACGCCTGTAAAATGGTTTCTTCAGCATTGACCATAATGATCTTGCCACTTTGCTGCGCCACGACTTCAAATGCATCACCACCTGTTTCAACTTCAACCTGAAAATATTCCTTATGGATTTGCTGTTCAGGGAAATTCTGTGTCAGGGCTAAATTAATCACCCAATCCATAAATCCATTCGGGCCACAGGTATAGATATGGCTGTCTTGATCAATGTCTTGAATGGCGGACTGGAAAAACTCACGGTGACTCGCCCCTTCAGATTTAAAATGAAAGGTCGTGAAAGGTGCCAAGATGCCATGTTTAATTTCATCGACAAAAGCACAGCGTTCGGGGCTTGCACCGCAGTAATGCAGTTCAAAAGAAGTGCCTTCCTGTGCCAACTGATAAGCCATCGTAATCAGTGGGGTAATCCCGATACCGCCACCCACCAACACAGCATGTTTAGATTTCACTAAAGGAAACAGGTTTTTCGGTTCACTGACCTGAATCTGCATGCCATCCTTTAAATCATCAAAGGCCGACACTGAACCACCACGTGATTCAGGATCGCGTAAAATCCCGAGTCGGAACTTACCCACATCATTCGGGTTTTGACATAATGAGTACTGACGCACCATGCCATTCGGGAGGTGCACATCAATATGCGCACCCGCTTCAATTTTGGGTAATACGGTCGAATTTGCAGATTCAAATTCCATGACTGCAACATTCCCACCTTCGACATGACGGTTTTTTACCACCACGTTATACAGTATCGTCATGATTTCTCTCCCTGATATGCATCTTGCCTAAGGCTTAACGCATAAATAATCCACCGTTAATATCCCATGTTGCCCCTGTCACAAAAGCTGCACTTGGACTTGCCAATAGCGCACAGGTCTCGGCAATAAATTCCATGCTGCCTAATGCCTTGACGGGAATATTTTGAATAAATTGCGCCATTTTTTCGTCAGACACGACGCTATGCACAATCGGTGATTCCATTGGCCCAGGCGCAATCGCATTCACCGTAACGCCTTGGGCTGCAAACTCTTTGGCAAAGATTTTGGTCAGGGTAATAATGGCGCCTTTAGTCGCTGCATAATGTGCACCCGTTGCAGTACCGCCATTTTGTCCGGCTAGAGATGCCATATTGACAATACGACCATAACCTTGTGCTGCCATATATTTGCCAATGATCTGGCAAGACTGGAACGTGCCACGCTGATTCACTTGCGTGATCATGTCAAAATCCGCCGCGCTAATCTCTAAAACAGGCGTTGCTTTGGTCATGGTGGCATTGTTGATTAACACATCCAGTTTTGAGAATGTCTGCTGAATCCACTGCACAGCTGCATGAAAATCAGCCTCAACGGAAATATCCAGTTTCAGTGGAAATAGATTCTCTGCATGTGGGCTACGTGCTTTGGCTTGCTCTGCTTTCTCTAAAGTACTGGCAGACAGGATCACCTGATGCCCTTGCGCTGCAAAATATTCGGCAATGACATTCCCTAAACCAGAAGCGGCACCTGTGACTAAAACAACCTGTTTCATTTTTTGCTCCTAGAGAATGTAACTGATACCCGCCAAGGTATCGGTCGAGTTAACTAAATTGATAATTTTGCGGTTGATCTTAAACCCTTGTTCTGCATCACGAACCAAATGGAAAGTCACGTCAGCGGTATAATGTTTAAGATTTTCTTTGCGGAACTCACGCAAGTTTTGTGCGCAACGTAAGACAATTTCACCATCTTCATCTTTGAGAATACGAACACGTGACACACTACGTACCGTATTTGCTTTTGGAGATGCTGAAATCGCCTCGCCATTTTCCAGACGGGCAACGCGTAATTTACGCATGTGATGATCGTCATAAGCATAGTTCAGATTATTTTCATAATCCGTCAGTTTTGGATCGATCGGGATGATGTATACGCCTTTTTCATTCCAGAGATCGAGCCAGCTATCATGCTCAGAATGATCCAGCATATCCGCTTCTGCCCAGACAAATGCAGTCACTTCATTGAGTAAATTTAAATCGGTTTTCATGGCATTCTCCTTAAGCCGTCATCAACTTTTTCCACTGCTGATAAGCAGCACGCATCCCTGTTTCAGCACTCACATCGCTCTTTAAGCCATCTTCAGTTTTGACTTCACCTGGCAGACCGCGATTCAGCATGATCCATAAATCATTACCGGCATTGGCACCATGTTGTACACGCTCCCATGCTTCTGAATCATCTGGTGTACCGAAACCAAACGGCCCTTGGAAATGTTCGTGTAGACGTAAACGATACTGGTTGGCAATTTGTGGGCCACCATCCATGGTAATGACGGAATGATGAATCTCAGTTTCATTAACCGAAATCGGTTGCATGACACGGAAGAACGCCATTGAGCAGGCAATATTCGGGAACAGGTTCAAGTTAAATCCAGAACCACCCACCGCACGTACAATACGGCGCACCTCCAGTTCTTCGTGTCCTTCATCACGTAAGGCTTGAGCAAGGTCTTCAAAACGCTCCTGAATCGGACGTTCCATCAACTCTTCATCCAGATCAACCAGCTCAGGAATCATCACCATCACACTGTGACCATTGCCTAAGTCTTCGACATAGCCTGGTTGATTTTCAAAGTTAAACAGTTCTTCGGTTTTTTCATCAACTGAACTTAAGAATGACTTGTGTACCAATGGGAAGTGGTAAGCATCAGTAGTATTTTCCAATTGGATTTTCCAGTTCCCCGGAAAACGGAAACGATGTTCACCCAAGACCTTGATCGGATAACCTGCGCCTTGTTTCATGAATAAGTCGATCCACTTTTTCGCAGCGCCGAGGAAATCTTCTAAAGGTTCAATATCCTGTTTAAAGGTCGCGAAAATCATGCCGTTGTATTCTTCAACACGCAGGCTGATTAATGGAAATTCAGATTTATCCAGACATTCGCCATAGCTTTCAGGTGAAGGTACGCCGCGTAATGAACCATCCAGTGCATAGCTCCAGCCATGATATGGACAAACAAAACTGTTGGTTTTACCTTTTTTATGTTCGCACACGGTTGCGGCACGATGACGACAACGGTTCAGCAGAACATGCACTTTTTTCTTACGATCACGCACCACTACAACAGGTTGCTTACCAATATTGATGGTCTTATAACTGCCCGCATCAGGAATCTCGCTGGCATGTGCTACCCATACCCAAGTGCTGTAATAAATCTTTTCCATCTCTTCTTCAAAGATGCGTTCATCTTTATATAAAGATGTGTGGGCACGATCACTTTGAACTAACTCGTTGTAATCCATTTCAATGTTATGCATTGGAATAATACTGTTCATATCAACTATCCTTTTCGATCTATCCATCAGTTTATTGCTGAGACGGTACTGGCAATGTGGCTGTACTATCCCAGTGCGATACAGGGCGACTAAAAATGTTTTCAGTCTGAAAATGTTTGATCTTCCAGCGACCATCGCTTTGCTGTTTAAATTGCACGGTGAGTTTGGCGGCATTTAAATGGCTACGACCATCACGGAAGGTTGAGGTTTGCAACATCAACCAGCTGGCATTGGCCTGATCTGCTTCGATATACATTTGCTCTGAGCTAACAAAATGCGCATTCATAACAAAATGCGACTGCTTTTGGGTATAGCTTTTGAACATGTCATAAATGGCTTGCCATGAAGCGTAACGACCAAAAGACTGCGCATATTTTTCGCCTATGCCTTCCCAAATGCTGTCCTGATCAAATAAATCCATCAATTCATTCAGGTTGGTATCAGCATTCAAGGCATCACAAATTTCCATATAACGGTTAATGCAGTTACGGATCGCATTTTGGGCTTCAAGCTGTTGTAGACGTTGTAATACCGCCGTTAAATCCACTTGCGCATTCATGTCATTCATCCTTGCCATTGCAATCTTTAATCCAATCAGGCTTATAAATAACCAGGCGCTGGTTTCATGCCAAAGCTGACCAAACCTGCATTCTGTAAAGTGGCATCGCCCATAAAGGCATGCTGGGTCACCACATTGGTATCATTCACAAAGCGGCTAAATGGGTTATGGGTATAAATGGCTGTCATCCCTGCCAGCATCTGGATTTTGCGCGTTACACGGGCACAAACACGAGCCACATGGGTGCAGGACAAACGCATATCACTGATCTGTTCTGCACTTGGAGTACGTCCTGCCAGCACTTCATTCCAGACGATTTGCATAGTGTCGTAGAACCAGACGCGTGCGGCCTTAAACTCAGCTTCAGCTTGGGCAAACTCATATTGAGTCACTGGACGATTGGCAATTTCGGCCCCACCAGTAATCGAGGATTTACCGGGTGCCAGTTTTTGAAATTCTTCGATCGCTGCAGCAGCAACGCCGATCCCCACCACGGTTAAGACCTGAGTAGCTAAAGATAAAGATGGATATTTAAAAAATGGCTCAGGGAGTTTTGAAGGTTCACCACGGACAAAAGTCCACTCCTTCGCCACCAACACATCTTTCACCACCAAATCATGGCTGCCTGTACCTTTCAGACCGACCGTGTCCCACGTCATATCGATTTGAGCTTTATTGGCTGGCATCACCGCCATACGCGGTAGGCCTTGGGCTTCGTTGTCCTTTTGTGGAGAAATGCCAACACCGACAATATCCGCGCCCATACAGCCACTGGAAAACTTCCAGCGCCCACTCACCACCACACCTGCATCGGTAATTTCAGCGGGTTGTGGAGGGAAAATGCCACCTGCAAACACAATATCAGGGCTATCTTTATACAACTGCTCAAGCGTTGCTTCTGGCAAACTGCCCAAATAGGCAGGACTCATGCCAAAACTTGCGACCCAACCAACTGAGCCATCGGCCTTAGACAATTGTTCGATCAATTCACAAAACTGTTTTGGAGACCATTCATTGCCGCCAAAACGTTTTGGAACCAAAGCACGGTAAACGCCAATCTGTTTTAGTTTGTCGATGATGTCCTGACTGACATAGGCCTGATTATCGAACTCCCCTGTGCAGGCACGTTCACGAATTTCCTGACATAAGGCATCTAATTGCGTTGTATTGCTATCCATTACAAATTCCTTTGTCGCTAAATGATTCATTCCCTAATTCCTTGTCATTTATTGCGCAGCTTTCACGATATATTTCGCAATCGCACACAAATATTCATCCGCATTCCGTTTCGCCACAATTTGCAAACCCACTGGCAGACCTTGTTTAGTTTCCAGTGGTACTGAAATCGCAGGATGCCCAGAAAGATTAAATGGTCGAACCAGACCAGTAAGATTTAAAAAAGCCACGGTATTTTCAGCATCAGCAACCTTAGGTGGCAGCTGCGGTAAAGTCGGTAAAATCAAGGCATCGTATTGGGTCAGCAAAGCATCAATCTCAGCGGTAAAATCTGCTTTAACCTGTTCTGCCTGTTTGACTTGGGCCAATGTGGTTTGGGCGGCTTTCAATAAACGTCCATTGACGTCAGCACCCAGCAAGCCTGTTTGGGTCAACTCACCGTAAGCCTGCCAATTTTCATAATTAATGATCTGCATGCCCGCATCGAAGGCGGCTTCAAAGCCTTCCAGAGTCACAGCTGATGCTGTCAGGTTGGCTTGGTTCAGATAATGCTGGATCGTCTCAATGACGACTGAATCAGCAGCGACATTGAGCCACGCCAGTTTCGGTGCCTGTGCTAATTCAGCCTGTGCATGGAACGTTGGATCAATGATTTGCATGGCGCTTTCAATCATTTCGACTGAATTTGCAAAAGGGCCAACACAATCCAGTGAACTGCTTGCTGGATGAACACCTTGACGGCTGACTCGCCCAAAGGTTGGCTTTAAACCATACACTCCACAACATGCCGCAGGCATACGAATCGAGCCGCCTGTATCTGTGCCTAATGTGAAATCTGCTAGACCAGCTGCAACTGCCGCTGCAGAACCGCTAGAGGATCCACCCGGAATCAATTCAGGATATTTCGGGTTAATCGCCGTACCAAAGGTATGGTTAATCCCTGTGATCCCGAAAGCCAGTTCATGCAAATTGGTTTTCGCCGTAATTTGACAATCTGCTGCCAAAATACGCTCGACGACTTCGGCATTGGCAGTTGCGGCTTGACTCTGCATCAAGGCTTTACTGCCCGCCATGGTTTTCATGCCTTGAATATCAATGGAATCTTTCACCATGACCTTCAGTGCACCTGTACCTTTGTGTACCTCTTGTACAACAATATTCATTCACTTTTCCATGTATTTTTATAATTAATACAAATATCGGAAAAAGTAATGTAATTGTCAAGTATTTTTCATGATGAAGAACAAAGAAAATGTTTCTAATTTTTGTATAATGATCATCGTCCATTTTTATAAAGTTACGACTTGGCTATGCTTACTCATTTAGAACAATTTCTACCTAACAATGAACCGAGCAGCTTACAAAGCTATCCTTTTTTCTGGATCTCGCAGGTGAATGGTAAATACACACAGCTTATTGAAAAATCAATAAAAAAATTAGGAATCGATAATACACGTCGTAAAATTATTTTAAGTACCAATGCCCTGCAACAAGCGAGCATTACCGAGATTGCCAACCTTTCTACACTCAAACTGACGACGGCAACCAAAGCCATTTATCGTCTGGTTGAAGATGATATTGTGCAAGTTTTTTCATCAGAAGCAGATGAACGCATCTCAATGGTCAAACTAACAGACAAAGGCAAAGAGCTGGTCGAACAAATTAATCAGATCAGTCAGGTCACTTTATCTGGGATTCTGAATGCTTTTGATGATGCTGAATTGCATCAGTTGAATGGTCAATTGAAAAAACTGTTTGATTTGATGCCATCGAGTTAAAACAGCAAAAAGCCCATGTCTATTCAGAGATGGGCTTAGGTTTCAATCAAATCTATTGCTGATTGAAAATATTAAACGGCGGTTTGAGCTGATTTGCGGCGATTCGGTCTGAAAAAGTATGCAGCACTTGCTGTTTATAAGCTGCAATATCAACTTGCTGATAATTATAAAACCCCTGCTTTTCTCTCAAGCCATTACGTTGCTGTCGCATATTCTCGGCAATAATCTCAGGCGTTTGATAACGCTCCCCAAGTTCCTGCTGTAAATATTGCGAAGCATAATACAGAATATCGCCACCTCCCCAGTCAATAAACTCCAGCAAGCCCAATACAGAAAAGCGCAAGCCAAAACCAGTCCGAATGGCAATATCAATATCTTCTGCCGAAGCCACACCTTCTTCCACCATTCGCGCCGCTTCATTCATTGCCAGCGCCTGAATCCGCGGCACGATATAACCTGCTCGAGCATTACAGACCACAGGCACTTTGCCAATTGCCTGCAAGAAACTTTTCAAGGTATTTACCGCCTCATCTGAAGTTTGCTCAGAACGACTTAACTCAACCAGCGGAATCAGATAGGCAGGATTGAGCCAATGCGCATTCACCACCCGTTCTGGATGAGAAACCATGTGCGCAATATCAGTGACCAGAAAGGTTGACGTCGTCGATGCAACAATACAAGTCGGCGTAATATATTGATCCAGCCAAGTAAAAATATCTTCTTTGGTTTGCCTAACCTCGGGTACACCTTCCATCACCAGATCACAGCGCGCTAAGACCGATATTGAAGCCTCGCGACTTAAAATCTTAATCTGATCCAGAATAAATACGGTTTGTTCAGATTGAATAAACTGGATACTTTCCAACAACTGCAATTCTTGTTTTAAGTCGGTTTGGATTTGAGCCTGATATTGCTCAAACTCAGCTTCCGTGCGTTGTCGAGCATCGATTAAAGCCACGTTTAATCCCGCATAGGCAAAGGCAATTGCAATGGCTTTGCCCATTCGCCCAGCGCCCAGTACAGCAACCTGTTGAATTGGATTCATCCTAGACTCCTTGCTGCAAAGTCGCTTGCAACTCATCTTTGCTTTTATCTGCCAGCCCCAGATTCTCAAACGTCCGTCCGTCCTGATACAAATCCTTGCCTGTCACCGCAGAAGCAATATTCAGTAGCCCTTCTGCCACTGGGGTAGCGACACCGGCCCAACGTCCCACTGAAACCAGAAAGGATAGCCCCAGACGCGTATCTTCCAGCATGTAACGATGTGTCTGTAAGTTGATGTCCTCACGCCAGTCACCACTATCAGTTAATTTGCCATGCGCCCCACGGCCATACATCCATTCATCCCCTTCACCCGCTTTATTGTAGTGGTCTGCCAGCGGAAAATGCGGTGCAGAATAACCCAATGCTTCCCGTACACGCATACGCTCTGCGTCAAGCTGATTGGTGACACGACGAATCGACGGTTGTGTGCCTTCATTATGAATATCCCAAGCCTCAAAATGTTCCAGTGGCCCTGCGTTCATCAAAATCAACGGTGGATGAATAATCGGTCCCGCATTCATTAATGCACCACTCAAGCTGTCTTCAATTGGCTCAACACTTGGGTACACCTGTTTCAAAATTTGGAATGCATTCTCGGACAAGCTGCTTGGGAATACCCCCGTTGGTAGACGGGTTGCATAGCCACTCACCACGATCTGATTCACCCCGTGCTTACGTACCAAATACGGTAAGGTTCCTGTTTCGGCAAAAGCCACTTGTGCTGTGTTACCTGCCTCGCGCATGGCTTTGGCAAAAATAAAAGTACCAAAGGTTGCAGGCGGTAAATACACCACTTGGCCCGCTTGAAAGAAAGGTGCAGCCTGCTGAGCCAAATCCAGATGTGTGGTTGCGGGTAAAGGAATAATAATCAGCTCGGCATGTTGAATGGCATGTTGTAAATCATCGGTCAGATTAATCTGACTCTGCTCAAAACCGACAGTGACAGCACGATCTCCTTGATAATCTTTAATCCTAAGTTCTCCTGTTGCCGCCAACTGTTGCAATGCGTCGCGGTCACGGCGCCATAATTTCACCTGATGACCTTTTTCTGCCATTTCCGCCGCTACTGCATAACATCCGTGTCCACCGCCGAGTACTGTAATTTTCATGTGCGTTCCTGCTGCTTGATTTGTCATTCAGCATAGAACGGTTAGCGTAAACGGGCTTATCCAAATGCGCAGTGATTATTCCATTTACGACAGTGTTTCACCCAGTTGCACAGGATTCATTTTTAAAGTTTGTGAAGGCAGACAGCCGAAGCGCTTTTTATACAAGGTAGAGAAATGTCCAAAACTTTGAATACCATGATCCAGTAAAATATCGGTCACAGTTTGATGATCCACTGCATGCTGTAAAGCGGAATGTACCCGTTCCAGACGTTGCTCACGGATATATTCGACGGGTGTCTGCTGTAGATATTGGCTAAAGCCCTTTTGTAGGCTGCGGATCGATACCTCACAATATTGACTCAACGTCGCTAGCGAAATCGCTTGATGCAGATTGTCCTGAATATACTGCTGCGCTTTTTTGATATAACCTGGCACAAGCTGCTGGCGCTGTGCATTCAACTGCTCACTATAATTATTGGGGATTTTAAGCAAAATCAGCTCAATCAGGTATTGAGTAAAACTGGCTGAAATAAAGCTCCAGTTCTGAATATTGTAATAAGCATGACAGAGATAATTCAGCGTTTCTACAATTGAGCTGATCCCTTCCGCAGTACAAGATAAACCGCTATCGAACCAGATAGGTGCCTGACTGGTATGGCCCAGCATTTTAAACAACTGGGTTTCGATCTCCTGTTTGGACAATTTCAAAATAATATTACGGCAATGCTGATTGGTGACAATCTGCTGTCGGGTATGCGGATGAGTGACCGACATAATACCTACGGATTGTAGCAGTTGCTGGTTTGCTGCCCCGACCTGACATTGCCCTTCCAGCGTAATCCTGAACAGGTAAAAACTCGAACTGTCATCAATACAGATCATTACGGGTGCACTATATTTCAGATCATACAGCGCCCCATTGCCAAAACTAAAACCATTTAAGCGCGTGTTAAGCGGCTCTTGTGTCTCAACATCAAAACGATGCGGACATAGGTAATGACTGATTTGATCTTTAATGGTCTGGTAATCATTGGACTGAAATAATAAAAATTCATCCAGATAATGCAAATGATCCAGTTTAAACGTCGCTTGCATCACTTCACTCCCTTGTTATGAATGTCACGGGCAAAGCACAAAGCCCATTGCAAAAGAATGGGCTCTTAACACTTGCACTTTGATCAGATCAAGAAGCATGTTCCTGTTGCATACTGTCGCTAAATGCCTGACAGCCTTTTTTCAATAAAATGAAGGCCAAGACACAAGAGATCGTCCCAACAATTGACAGTGACATCCCGACCATCAATGGATTTTCAAAGATTTTATCGGTAATCAATGCCACCAATGTGGTGCCAATCCCGACCGCAACCAGATTACTAATCAACAAGAAGACTGCTGAAATTTGTGCACGTAACTGATTCGGCGCCAGCATTTGCATAGCGGTGGTAGAGATCGGCATCGGGAAGGAAGCAAAGAACATCGCAGGCACCAGAAACACCACCGACAACCACAACTCATTCACTTGCGTAAACACCATCATCGGGATAATTAAACCGACAATACCAATCACTCCCGTAATCATTGGGGCATCCTTACGGCCCTTCTGAATAAACCAGTCATTCAACCAACCTGCACAGAATACGCCTAGAATATTGGCAACCAATAGCACACTGCCGAGCATATAACCCGCTTCAGTCGGCGTTAAACCAAACTTACGCATATAAAATGCGGGCGACCAACTGATCAGGCAATACAGCGCCATCGCGTAGAAGGTAAAGCCTAAATAATGGCATTTAAAAGTACGGCCATGCTTTTTGATAAACTTAAATGCATCTTTCATGCTGGTCTTTTCAACCTGCCCCTGTGCATTCAAACGTTGGCCTTTACGCTGCGGCTCTCTTACCGTCAATAAAACCAGTAAACCGATAAATACCCCAGGTAGACCGACAATAATAAATGCAGCTTGCCATGCCTTGAGTGCACCAAAAACTGGAACCATGATGGTATCCATATTTTTCAGTAAACCAATCACATAACCACCCACCAGAAAGGCAATACCGCCACCAACGAAGGAACCTATCGAATATACTGCCACAGCACGGCCCAGCTTGTCCTTACTAAACATATCGCTAAACATCGAATAAGCCGCAGGTGACAAAGCAGCTTCGCCCACACCCACACCCATACGACTCAAAAACAGTTGAATAAAGTTTTTACTTAGACCACAAAATGCCGTTGCAATACTCCAGAACACCACCCCGATAGCAATAATTTTTGGACGTGAAAAACGGTCTGCCAGATAAGCCAGCGGCAAGCCCATAAAGGCATAAAACAATGAAAAGGCCAAACCATGTAATAAGCTGAACTGTGTATCGGAAAGACCCAGATCGGCTTTGATTGGCTCAATCATCAGCGCCAGTATTTGCCGGTCGATAAATGAAAATATGTAGGCCAACATACAGAGTAATACCACATACCATGCATATATATTTGAGTGAGCATGTGTTGGCTCAGTTGAATGCGTATCCATCTTGCTTCCTTGTCAATGTATTTTTCTAATGCGTCTTCTTATTGAAGGCTCCGTTGACCAGAACTCATCTCCTTTTCTGGCAGACCTTCAATAAGGTAAATTTCCTCCTTCTATAATTATTATTTTTACATGGAATTTTCCATAATATTTTAGGTATAAAGTTATACCTTTTTTACCAATTCAGCACGCAATATTTAACATTTTACGGTGGAGTGAAGATTAAAAAGTGGTTCTAATAACCCTAAGCAATTGATAAAATGGCTCTTCTTTCAGAAACAAGGTTAAAATTGGAGTCGACCCCAACAAAGGAAATTCAAATTTATTTTAAAATGATATTGAATTTTACATTTATTTTTGTTTTAAAATAAAGCGAGATAATCAATTTTCAATGGAAATGAACATGGCTCTTATCAAAGAACAGGCAATCGAAAGCATCCATAGCATGCACGTTCTGATTGAGAAAATTTTTAGCGGAAAACACTCAGAACAAGACCTTCCCCTATTGATTGACTATTTTGCCGATCACTTTGAAATGGTCGGTGCAGCAGGCAAACGTATTTCATTAGAAGAAGTTAAAGGTTTATTTGCGAATAATCAGGGAAAAATGCCTGATATTCAGATTGAAATCTATGATGAGCAGATTTTAATGCAAAAACCAGATGCCATTGTGCTCACTTATACTGAAAAACATACCAAAGCGTCTGGCATTCTGATCCGCCGCTCTTGTGCATTGATTGAAGAAATTGATGGTAAAATGTTGTGGAGCTATTTGCAAGAAACGTTCTTGCCTTAAATCAACACGGTGACTGGTTCAAACGCAGTCATTCATGAACAACCATGAAGTACTGGGTTTGAACCGAAATCATTCATTTAATTTTCGCTCCAGCCATTCAATTAAATCGTGTGTCTTACGATTGCTGAGCTTGTCTTTATCTGGAATGTAATAACACAGTTCTGACTGAATCGACTGAGTCTGACATTGCTTGATCTGCTGCATTTTTAGCAACCGACTCATTAAAGTGGTAGAGGCAAATACAAATCCATTGCCAGCCAGTGCTTCTTGAATACCAAACAGTTCCTGATCAAAAGTTTTCACGATAATATTTGACGACGCTATGCCGTTTAGCGCACACCATTTTTCCAAAGGGGGTGCAGCCAATGTCTTGTTTTTCCACATTGTAGTAAAAACCACAATAGGTTCATCGCCAGCAGCAAGCGGATCAATCTGTTGTCGACCAAACAGATTAAATGTTTCGTAGCGAATAATCTCTGAGGCAGGCACCGTCGCAATATTGCCCAAACGTACAGGCAAATTATAGAGTTGCTGATCTAGGGTCTCTCCTGTTGAAACCTCTACAGAAATATCGGGATGGATCAAAGAAAATTCATGCAATGCTGGAATTAAAATCAAAGCCGCTAAAGATGAAGTCGTCGTTACTTTCAGCACATTGCTCGCTAGCCTAACTTCTTCTACAGCATTCTCAATTATTCTAAATCCTTGCGAAATCTGCTTCGCCAATTTTTCCCCGATCTCCGTGAGGACAATTTTTCTAACTTCGCGATGGAATAAATCAACATTTAGCCGATGCTCAAGCTTGGCAACATGATGTGAAATCGCAGTTGGTGTCAGCGAAAGTTCTTCAGCGGCCAGTTTAAAGCTGCCTAAGCGCGCAGCTGACTCGAATGCTTTTAATGCCTGTAAAGAAACGTGCATGCCTCGCTCCTATAAAAATAATAGATGACTTAAAATCATCTATAGCTGTGATTTACTCGTTTGTCTAGTGCTCTACTTCACTCCAAAATGGCTGTATATTCAATCAATCAGAGATGGATCAAATGAGTACAATCTTACATATCGATGCCAGTATTCGCGCTGCCAACAATCCTAACCCAAACCATAACTCTATCTCCAAAAACATTGCCCATCACTTTATACAAAGCTGGAAAAAACAGTTCGCTATAGATGAATATATTTATCGTGATGTAGGCATGAACCCACCGCCTTTTATTACTCAGGAATGGATGGGCGCAGCATTTACACCAGAACAAAAAAGAAGCACTGAACAACAACAAATACTTGGTCTTTCAGATCAATTGATTGCGGAGATTGTGGCGGCTGATCTCATCATCATTTCATCGCCCATGTACAACTATGGCATGCCAGCTCAGCTCAAAGCTTGGTTTGATCAAATCGCTCGCGTGAACAAAACTTTTGATTTTGATCTTTCACGCGGTGACTTTCCCTTACAACCGACATTGTCTGGCAAAACGTTGGTGATTATTAGCTCAAGCGGTGAATTTGGTTTTGAAAAAGGCGGAGTTAGAGAACATATGAGTCATCTGATACCTCACCTGCATACGGTGAGCAAATATTTAGGAGCAGATAAAATCTATGAAATTGCTTCTGAATATCAGGAATTTGCGGATGACCGTCATCGACAATCCGTAGAACAGGCCTATGCTAAAGCAGAACAGCTTGCGATCGCACTCAGTCATGAATTAAATCATCTGAACGAACCCGAAGCTGTAGCAATGACTTAGTTTTGCTTAGGCCACACAACATATTATTTTTAATGAAGAATAAGGCGACCGTTTCCAGCCTTATTCTTGCAGAAGCGATACTCATTTATCTGGGGCAACAATACGCTTAAAAGTTCCAGCTCTTAGAGCGCTGAGTAAGAGTAAAAGTATTTACATGAACTATAAATACTTATTTCATGTATCCGCTAGAATCAACCATAATGCGTTATGTATACAACTGATCGCGTAAGACAGACATATACTTTTTCCAAAGTGAGCAAGTTATTTCCCCCCTTCTGATTTGGCAACGTCAAAGTCATCAATAGAGAAAACAGGATAGTTTTATGGATAAACCTATACTATGCCCCAAATGTGGTTCTACAGAAATTGAAACACGCAATCATGACAAGTTATTGAGAACCACAGGCGGCGTATTACTCACGGCCGCAGGAACCACGGCGGGTACAGTCGGTGGTGCTGCAAGTGGTGCATCAATAGGCGCAGCAATTGGTACAGTTGCAGGCCCTTTAGGTGTGATTGTCGGCGGTACGGTAGGAACCTTTGTCGGTGCAATTGGTGCAGGTATCACAGGTGGAGTCATTGGAAATATTTTCGGTAAAAAAGCCGGTGTTCTGGTCGACAAGAATATTTTTCAGGACTATCGCTGTCTGAAATGCAAATATCGTTTTAAGCAAAAAAAGTAATACATCGTTCATTTTCTTGAGTTTGGAGGATGCGTTGTTAGACCAATTCTCCAGATGCTTTCATTCACATTGAAAATCGTCTCTCATTATTTCAATTCTAATTTTATCTCCTCTGCTGTCTTATATTTCTCCTTCTCATTTTTTAAAAAGCTAAAGTTCAAATAAAAAAAATCCCAAGCTCTTGGGGAAGAGAATGGGATTACGATATACACATTCATCAAGAAGTTCATCGTTAGTGCGCTATTTATATCACGCTTTATTTTATAAATACATAATGTGTCACACAAACTATACATAACTGTCTATCTGTTCAGATTTAAGAGGATACTACCAAAATCTCTTTTATTATTTAATCTGAAATAAATGATTTTTTATTTGTACTTCACAACCTGTGCCCTATATACCAATTCTTATTTGGTCAGTTGGATGAATGAGCAAGAGCAAAAGATCCTTGTTTAGTTTACTGCCAGCTTCGTTACGCTCAAGTCTACTTATCTTATTTTGATTACGATCATTTCAGGGATAAAAAGAAGAACCCAGCCAATTCTTAGAAATTATTTGCCAATCTAAAGATTGGAAAGCAATGATCAATTTAGTCCTTAATGAAATTTAAATATCTTATTTTTTGAACACTGTATTTATATATTGAACGTTTTATATTATAATTAGGCGAGTATTTAGACAGCGTTCTAATCACAGTAGCAATTAGGTTAAGTCCTACGCCAGCCTTGTGATATTACAACTTTATCCAAGATATCCCTCTCTTTTTAGCTTTGAGCAAATCTAAATGAGTAACTTATTAACAAAGCGTTTTTCACTCGATTACTCTTTAGGTTTACTTGCGGTATTACTTGCTGCTTTTTTCTGGGGTACGGCAGGTGCAGCAGCCTCATTTTCAAAAGGCTTACAACCCATTGCTATTGCAACTATTTCGGTAGGTGTTGGTGGACTTATCCATACGCTCTTAAGTCTAAAAGCAATTCGTAGCAACTATAAAAAAATCCTGCATTTTAAATCCAGAATTGGCCTCGCGATTATTGTTTCTATTTTATGTCCATTTGCATTCTATTCGTCGGTTTCTTTGGCTGGTGTCTCCATTGGAACCGTTGTTTCTATTGGATGTGCTCCACTTTTTTCAGTTTTACTGGAATGGATTTTTGATAAACGTAAATTGTCACTAAAATGGCTTATTAGTTTTATTTTTGGACTGAGTGGCATCATTTTACTATCACATATCGGTACATCAGTTCACGAAAATACAGCGCTTCACTCCGATCGCCTGCTCGGTATTCTGTTTGGACTTTTATCAAGTTTTAGCTATGCCTCTTACTCATGGATCATGAAAAATCTTATTGGTCATGGGGTCGACTCTAGAGCAGCGATGGGCCTCATTTTTGGTATTTGTGCCATTTTGGTATTACCGACACTTTTCATTACGGGAACAAATTTATTTACTTATCCTGAGAATTTAATGGTCGCAATTTACATCCCTTTAGTACCAATGTTCTTAGGCTACTTATTTTTCAGCTTTGGACTGAAACATATTCCTGCCAGTCAGGCCATGACACTTGCTTTAGTTGAAATTCCAGTCGCAACGATTCTTGCAGTTTTTTTAGTGGGCGAGAGTCTGACCAATCAAAGCTATCTCGGTTTATTTTTAATTTTCTTATGTGTGATCGTTTTAAGTCGGAAATAATTTCTACGAGATATTCAAAAGATTTTTCAACTTCTTAAATATAGGCTTAATCGCAACCCAATTGGTCGACACCCAACAGATCAGTGAACCAAGCGTCACCAGCAAAGTTCCCTGCCAAAAATTTTCCGATAACTCTGCCTTTAATATCCACATCGCAATCAGCGAAGAGATCACTGGTGTAAAATAAGAAGCTACCACAATCACCGTAATATTGCCGTGGATAATTCCAATATTCCAGGCGGCATACCCCAACCCTACCGCGCACGCTGCAATGAATAGTGAAAAGATTGTAGAAATATGAATCTCTGGTATTTCCAGTGGATGAGTCCCTAAAAACTTCACCCATAAAGTCAATGCAACAGCGATAAAGAAGATAGAAATAGGATTATAACCACGGCTCATCTTTTTAGTTACGACACAATAAAAAGCCCAAATGACTGCCCCGATAAAAGCCAGAATATAACTTAAAGGATTACGGTCGAAGTTTTGCATGACACGATTAAGGCTAAAATCTCCATTACCGGCTTGTATCAAAATGATGCCGCTGATGGAAAGCAACAAGCCCATGACAATCAGAATATTAAATTTCAGCTCTTTAAAACAAACAAAAGCAAGAATAGTTAGACTTGGCCACAAATAATTAATAATACTAACTTCAATCGCTTGCTGAGCCGTTTCAGAATAGGCAATTGCAAATGAAAAGCAAAGCTCGTAGATAACAAATAAAATGGTGGAGAGGAGCAAATACTTTTTGGGAATACGTTTAAAATCAGGAAATCTAAAAATGATTAAAACAAGAATTGCACTCAAGGAATACACGAGTGTAATGCTGATATCTGGACCAAGTGATTGACTCACCTGTTTAAGTAGGCCCACCATTGAAGCCCACATCACGATGGCACTTAGTCCGATCAAGGTTGCGATCTTGTTAGGCATATCAACCGCTCATTTTTAAAAAAGTGTTCGCAATTAAACAACTGAAATAAATGATCCGCCTTTTAGTTAACCAAAGGCGGATCAATCATCAATAAAATAATGGCTTGTTGCTATTAACGACCATTACGGTATTCAAAAGAAACGTCACCCCAACCAGCAAAGCGACCAGTAATTGCGGTACCAGGTGTCATTTCAACAGCAGCAAGGCAACTTCCTGCAAGGATAATGTCACCTTTTTTAAAGCTAATCCCAAACTCAGACACACGGCGACATACCCATGCGATTGCAGAGACTGGATTACCATAAATATCACCCGTATTGCCTTGGGCAACGACCTTACCATTTACCAGAATATCACCTGCTGTATTGGTTAAATCCAGCTCACTAATCTGACGAGGTTGGGCACCTAGAATTACGCCACCCACCGATCCGCAATCAGCTAAAGTGTCATAAATACCAATTTTCCAATCTTTAACACGTGAGTCGATGATTTCTAGTGCAGGTAAAACATAATCCGTTGCAGAAATCACATCAGCTGCCGTAACTTGAGAACCGCCCAGATCATGCTTTAAGACAAAAGCAGGCTCAAGTTCCACATAAGGTGAAATAAAATGATCTGGTGAAATTGGCAAATTTTCAAAATGGAAAAGTCTTTCCATCAAATAACCGAAGTCAGGTTGATCTACACCAAATTTATTTTGCATTGCGGCTGCAATATTGCCCAGTTTAAAACCAGCAATACGTCCTCCCTCTTCCACTTCCTTACGAATAATTTCTTGTTGAACCTGAATAGCAAGTGCAACACTTAATCCGTCTTCAGTTGGAAATACTTTATCTACAGGCACACGGTTTTTGCGTGCTTCAAGTAATCGATCTGCAACCGCTTCAATATTTAATGACATGTTTATTTCCTTGAAAATTTTTTGGTTATATCCTTGTAATGAGATGGCATTGAACCTTAACCACCTCATTTTCTTTAATTAAACTGCTTTGTTACCTAAATGCCAGATATCAATCGAAGCCAATAACTCTCTTGGATCCCACACAACCCATTCTTGAGTAATCAAGCCATTTTTATGCTTCATGAATGAAGAACCAAACACGGTGACATTACGCTGTGTCGCAGGCACACCCATAAATGCACCTGTATGTTTAGCAACTGTTCGCCAATGCAAAGCAATCATGCCTTCCTGCTCAACGGTATGTAGAATTTCAACTTTGAAATTGGTGAATGCAGCATGCGAGTCTTGAATTTGTTGCTGAATATCAGCTAGGCTAAATTTTTCAGTATCCTTGGCATATCGCACATAATCAGGGCTCACAATACTGGCAAAAGCCTCTATATCTCCTTCTCCCCATGCTTTTGACCATGCATTTGAAATCCGTTTTACTAAATCTACAGGATCGTTTTCAGCATTTGATTCTGCACTAGGCACGGGTAAAGGCTGACATTCAGACAGCTTGCCTGCACTAAAGACTAATGGCGCTTCATCACCAAACTGAAATGCCTTGATTGCACCCACAATCATAAAATGGTCGCCAGCAATCACTTCAGACAAGACCGTACAATCAATCCATGCCACAGATTGAGCCAATCGTGGAGTTCCTATCGGGCCATTTTCATAACTTAAACCCTTAAATTTATCTTCACCTTTACGACCTAATGCTTTACATACATCCAATTGTGAAGTCGATAAAATATTGGCTGTAAATTTGCCTTTATTACGAAGTACAGGCCATGTGCTTGATGATTTATCCACACAAAAGGTGACTAAAGCAGGATCAAGTGATAAGGACTGGAAAGTTCCGACCACAAGTCCAGTAGGCTTATCTTCTTCTGTCGTTCCTGTAATGGCCACAACACCCGTTGGCAATAAACTGAATAATTTACGCTGATCTGCTGGTGCAATCATCTGGCTATTTGCTGTCATGGATCTCTCCTTAAATTTTATCTAATGGTCTTTCCTTAGACCGATGTGTTACGACGATATTTCACACCCGGATGATCCCCGGCTAAACGTGCCTGTCCTTTACCAAAAAGATTTTCACGTAAGGTTGGGCCATCATATTCAGTGCGCATTGCCCCACGTTTCTGTAACTCGGGCACAGCAAAATCAATAAAGTTTTTAATATCTTGATATTTGATGCCATAAGTTACGTTAAAACCACTCACACCAGTTTCTTCAACCCAGGCTTGCAATTCATCGGCAACTTTTTCAGGACCACCCACGATCACAGGAGATGTTCCACCAATACCGTTATATTCAGCAATATCACGTGGCGTCCATTCTTTACTTGGGTCCATCTTCAGGAAGAAATTCAACATGGTTTGGCTGGCATTGGTTTTCACATCTTTTAATGGCACATCTGGGTCATATTCAGACATATCCAGATTGAGCCAACCGCTATAACGAGCCATTGCACCTTCATAGCTCACCAATTTTTTATAATCTTCATAACGTTGCTGTGCTTCTTCATCAGTCCGTCCAGCAATCACAGTAATCATTTGTACAGTTGCAATATGATCTGGATTACGACCTGCCGCAGTTGCTTGTTCACGTAAATTATCCACCTGTTTTTTCAAAGCTTCTTTTGTAGAAGCATTTAAAAACACAGCTTCAGCAGTTGCAGCGGCAAAGGCCACGCCACGTGGCGAACCGCCTGCCTGAAAAATCACAGGTGTACGTTGTGCTGAAGGTTCACAGGCAAATATCCCAGGAACCTTAAAGTGCTCACCTTCATGCTGAATTTCATGTACACGACTTGGTTCAATATAGGTGCAGTTTTCACGATCCATAACAACTGCATTTTCTTCCCACGATCCTTCCCACAACTTAAGTGCAACATCGATAAACTCTTCTGCATGCCCATAACGATCATCGTGTTCACGTTGTGTACCATTTCCAAGATTACGTGCAGCACTATCTGAATAAGAGGTAACGAGATTCCAAGCGACCCGACCATCGGTCAAATGATCTAAAGTTGCAAATTTACGTGCCAGATTATAAGGCTGATCATAGGCTGTTGAAGAAGTAACACCAAAACCAAGGTACTGGGTCGCAGCTGCCATGGCTGAAATAACATAAGCAGGTTCATCTGCCGGAATCTGGGCTACATCTCTTAAAGCAGCATCAACACTGCCCTTATATTTATCGTGATAACCATCATTATTGGCAAAGAAAATACCATCAAAACAAGCACTTTCTAATAGTTTTGCGTATTCCACCCAATATTTTACCGATTTGTATTCACTGCCACGATCTTCAGGATGTCGCCATAAGCCAGACGATAAGTGAGCAGGCGCAGCAAAATCAAATGCAAAAAACCGAATTTGTTTAGACATAGAGGTCTCCTTTCCTTTTTTCCTTAACCTAAACAGAAGCTCACTGCGTTTTGATAAAATCTTAACGTTCACATTGTGAACTACTTGTTTAACTAATGAACACAATGTATGATATCCAAAATATCCTGTCAAGAGGGGAAAATAGAAATCTAAATGTTCTAAAACATGTGATTGATTTTCCTCAGATCGGTATACCAAACACGATTAAGAAAAGGTTAAAAGGACACAACATGACTCTCATCACCACGACTCAAGAACAATTCAAGAATCAGATCACAGCAGCACAATCTGCTTATGAGGCAAGTCGACAAACTTCTCCCCAGCAACGTGCTGAATGGTTGAATACCATTGCCAAAGCCTTGGGAAATCATGCAGATGAATTGATCGAACTGGCACAAAAAGAAACCCATCTAGATATCGCCCGCTTACAAGGCGAAATGAAAAGAACCATTTTCCAGCTTCAGTTATTTGCCAAGGAAATTCAGTACGGTCCACATTTTGAAGCCACCATTGACCATACAGATCCCAATTGGGGTATGGGTGCTCGACCAGATATTCGTCGTATGAATGTAGCGCTAGGTGTAGTCGGTGTTTTTGGTGCGTCTAATTTCCCATTTGCTTTCAGTGTGATTGGCGGAGATAGCGCTTCTGCATTAGCAGCAGGCTGTGCTGTGATTCACAAAGTCCATGATGCGCATTTAACGCTTGGTCTGCGCACAGGTGAAGTTGTGGTCGAGGCTTTAAAAAAAGCAGGTGCGCCTGAGGGATTATTTTCAGTGATCAATGGCCGTGAAGCAGCAGAAGCACTAGTTGATCATCCTTTAGTTCAAGCTATTGGTTTTACTGGATCACTTGCAGGCGGACGTGCTTTATATGACCGCGCTTCACGTCGTGCAAAACCGATTCCTTTTTTTGGTGAATTAGGCAGTATTAATCCTGTATTTGTCACTGAGAAAGCATGGAAAACTCGCCAAAACGATATTCTCATTGGTTATGCCACAGCTGCGACAATGGGGATGGGTCAATTCTGTACCAAACCAGGTTTATTATTTGTTCCTCAATTTGATAAAAATGTGGTTGTTCCTGTTTTGCAAAAAGAGTTTTCTGGTAAAAAATTTGCTCCATTGCTATCACCAAATCTGAGAAAAGGTTTTGAAGCTGCCCTGTCCAAAGTATCTTCACTTGCAAACGTTGAAATTTTAATTGAAGGAAATGGTGCAGAATCTCCTTCACCAACCATTCTTACAACAACAGTAAGTGCAATTAAAGCAGAGCCAGAAATTTTAGAACTTGAAATGTTTGGTCCAGCATCCGTCATGGTTCAATACGAAAATGAAGATGAGTTGGCAGAAATCGTAGCCTTGCTTGAAGGACAACTCACCTGCACCTTACAAGCTGAGGCAGATGAAAACTTAGGTTATTTCATTGATGCTGTTCATGAAAAATGCGGTCGAATCTTATGGAATGGCTGGCCAACAGGTGTCACCGTATCTTACGCCCAACATCATGGTGGCCCATATCCATCAACAACTTCATCAGCTCGAACATCGGTTGGTACAGGTGCGATCGGACGTTTTATGCGAGCAGTCGCTTATCAAACTTTTCCAGATGCCATGCTTCCTCCTGCTTTACAAGAAAATAATCCATGGAAAATTATTCGACGTATTAATGGTCTTTGGGTGAATCCTTAATACCTTTTGATCATTCTTTTCAAGCAAATCCTCTTAACTCCTAAAATACTTTAGGAGTTATTTTTTATTTCACCATTGGCGCTATCGTAACTCATACGGAAACCATCATTATGGTACTTGATCAAAATGAGAAAAATAAATCATGGCTTCCTGTAATAACCTTAGCCATTGCTGCATTTATTTTTAATACGACTGAATTTTTGCCTGTAGGTTTATTAGTCGACATTGCAGCCAGCTTTAACATGCAAGTCGCGCATGCAGGCCAAATCATGACTGTATATGCATGGGCAGTCACATTATTTGCCCTGCCTTTTGCGATGTTGTTTGCTCGCCTTGAGCGCCGAGTCTTACTGATTTATGTGTTTCTAGTTTTTATTATCAGTCATGTTTTTGCCGCTTTTTCATGGAGTTTCTTCTCTTTACTACTTGCCCGTTTAGGTATTGCAGCCTCGCACGCCGTCTTTTGGGCAATCACTATTCCTATTGCTATCCGTTTGGCTCCTTCAGGTAAATCGGCTAAAGCCTTAAGTTTAGTTGTGACAGGTTCTTCCTTGGCTATGGTTTTGGGTGTACCTATTGGTACAGTCATCGGTCAGCATTTTGGTTGGCGTTTTTCTTTTGGCATTATTGCTCTATCAGCCACATTTACCTTAATTCTGCTGGTCTATCTCCTACCAAGACTACCCAGTTATTTGTCAGGAAGTTTCAGTACATTACCAAGCTTATTAAAACGTCCAACGCTTATTTATGTATATATCACTCTGGCCTTAATGATTAGCGCGTATTTTACAACCTATACCTTTATTAGCCCTTTTTTGCAGCAGGTTGGAAAGATCAGTTCATTCTGGACGGTGATCAGTTTATTTATCATTGGTATTTCCGGGATTTTGGGAGGGATTTTATTCGCAAAGAAATCCAAACAATACCCAGCTCTCTTACTTATTCTGCCAATCCTCATACTTTTATTCTGTGCATTTACACTACATCTTGCCAGCCATCATATTTTTAGTACCTTGATCATCTCACTGTTATGGGGCACGGCAATCACCATATTGGCAATGACATTACAAAGTAAAGTGCTAGAAACCGCTCATGATGCACCAGATATCGCCATGGCCATGTTTTCTGGTGTCTACAACATCGGCATCGGAAGTGGTGCGTTATTCGGAGGCCAGATTATTTTAAATTTTGGTCTGCTTTACCTCGGTTACCTAAGCTCAATCTTTATTATTTTTGCGCTTATTTTGTATTTCTCCATAGGCCAACACTTATGGAATAAATCAGGTTCTGATTTTTCAATTTAGTTTTAGAAATTTGAAGGGAATTAACTGGAGAATAAAATCATGGATATTCAATTCTGTAACCACTGTGGAGAACAGACAACCGCCAAGATTCCATTGGGGGATCATCAGATCCGACAGGTTTGCTCAGGCTGCGATCAGGTTCACTATGTAAATCCCAAAGTTGTTTGTGGGGCGCTAGTGACTTGGGAAGATAAAGTTTTATTATGCCGACGAGCAATTGAACCTCGTTATGGTTATTGGACTCTACCTGCAGGATATATGGAACTCTTTGAAACAATGGAACAAGGTGCAATAAGAGAAACGTGGGAAGAGGCTGCCGCCAACGTCAATATTGAGCAGTTGTTTTGTATGTACGACTTCCCTCAGATTGGACATATTTATGTACTCTTTAAAGCACAGTTAAGTGAGGGAACATTTGGTACAGGCGAAGAAACATTGGAAACTCGGCTCTTCTCGGAAGAGGAAATTCCATGGTCAGATTTAGCCTTTTCAAGTGTTATCCGAACTTTAAAACATTACTTTAATGATCGTAGAAACGGCAAGCTCGCTATGCACCTAGAAACGCTTTCTCTGGAAATTCCAATCGCACAAGTAAAACATCTAAATGCAATTCCAGCCTAGGTAAACCTCACTAAGCTGGACTTGTTGTTAATTAAGCTTTTGCAATTTTTTCTACAATTTCTTTTGCAAGATTCTGCAACTGACTCACGATGTGAACAATAGATTGAGACAAAATCCGTTGCTTTGGACCTGCTGCCGTAAGTACACCGATCAATCGGCCAGTATGGTCACGCACACCAATACCAACACCAAACAAACCATCCTCTAATTCATCATCAATGATGGCAAATTCTTGAACACGGATTTGTTGTAAATGGCGAATCAGTTCCGCTCGATCAGTAATCGTACGGCTTGCAATAGCAGGCAGTTTTGCTGGCAATAAGGCTTCAACTTTTTCATCACTCAGTTCAGCCAATATGACTTTGCCCGTTACGCTGGCATATAACGGAAGATCCTGATTAATCCCTGCTTGTAAGGCATACCAGCGTGAACCCGAAACTTCTAAAATCAGATCAAAATCGGCTTCACCATTCACAACCGCATAGCTAACCAGCTCATTCAGCTGATTGGCAAAATCCTGCAATAACGACTGGATCAGATTCACAATCCCACTATGAGGATCTGCTAATTTGCCTAAACGGGCAATTTTCCAGCCCAGCATATATTTCGTATCATATCTCTCAACAAACCCTGTTTGTTCAAGGCTGTAGAGTAATCGGAAAGTTGTAGGCCTAGACATACGTACTTCATGTGCCAATTCAGTGACCGTAATACCTTGAGGATATTGACCCAATTTATTCAATATGACTGTTGCCTTAATCACTGATTTATTAATGAGTTCAGGAGTGCCCATTTCCTTCTCATTTGAGTCTTCATTTAATTCAGTTTCTTCAGACATTGGACCTCACCATTTTCCTCAATATTTATATACTAATGAAATTATAAATTGGCGTAATATAGCATAGAACCCTGATAATAGATGCCCCTGTCACCCTTGACTAAGCTTATTGTCCTCACTTATCTATTTTAGCTTTATTTCTTACCCCCTTCTAAAAAACAAAAGCTGCCTAGTCACATACCAAGCAGCTTTGCGCGAAGAAAAGTGTTTAATGGAATATTTCGCTGAGCTTTTTGCCTTTGGTTTCTGGACAGAATAAGAAAGCAATAATTGTTGCAAACAAGGAAATTACAATCGTGGCCCAAATCACAACCTGCACCCCATAACCTGCAATAATACTCGGTACAAGGAAGGTACCAATACATGCTGTCACACGTGACATTGATGTACCAAAACCTGTTCCTAGACTACTGACATCCTGTGTAAAGACTTCACCGGGATAAACAGCCAGAATCGTTCCTGTGATGGCATTAACGAATGAAAATACCAGAAAACTAATCATAATAATGGTTGGGCTACTGACAAAAGCGATGACCACTAAAGCCAACGTTGTCATCAAAAATGGGATAATCGACATTTTACGGCGTCCCACTTTTTCAATGAGGAATGCACACGCAATCGTGCCGGCAACCGCTAGCATATTTAGAAATAAACCACCTGCAAAACCATCTTTAATTCCCAACTTTTCCAAGACTGTTGGAACAAAGAAACCAATGGCAAAATAAGGCGTTGCAGAACCTACAAACATTGTCGTGAAAAAAAGCGTCCCTTTAATATTCCGAGATTTAAATAAATCCAGAAATCCTGCATTAGCTTTGGTTAAATCATGCTTTTGATTTAAAACATCTTGCTGCTCTTCTTCACCCATATACTTTTCTGCAATGGCTTTCGCTTCATCGACACGGCCCTTACTCATTAACCAGCGTGGTGACTCAGGTGTACCCAAACGCATGATAAAGACAATCAGGGTCGGAATCGTACTCAGGCCTAAAATAATATTCCAGTGTGTATTCCAGAGTGTCGTTAAGAAGAAGCCCATCGCATAAGAAATCAGATAACCGCCATACCAGGCAATCTCGGTATAACACAATAATTTACCGCGTATACGTGCAGGTGCAAACTCTGCCAATAAAGGCCAGCCGACTGCATACTCAATTCCAATCGCAGCCCCCATCAAGAAACGTACCAGAAATAAGGTATAAGGATCTGACACGAAGAATTGGGCAATTGAACAAATCAGGAATAGCATCAAATCAAAGGTAAACATGGTTTTTCGACCAATTCGGTCAGAAAACCAGCCCCCTAGAGGTGCGCCAATCAAAGTACCAAATAATGCAGCAGCACCAATCAGACCTTGCCATGTAAGGGATAGACCCAAGTCTTTGGTAATAGCGGGCATCACCATACCGATATAGCCCAGTACAAAACCGTCAACAAACATACCGCCAGCCATCAGCCAAGTTAGCTTGGTAATAAAGCTTCCTTTTTTCGCTGCCGTGCCCACAACTCCTGTCGGGCGTATCGCTTTTTCCACGCGCATCTCCTTTGTAATTCCGGTTAATTCCTAATCCATTTAACCGTTATTTTTGATTCAGCATAATATAAGATGTTCAAATAATGAATACAATGTTCATTAAATTCATTTATTCGAGCAACTGTCTTCTGTAATTAAGTACAGCTCAACTTTAAAAATTAACCACTTGTTGCGATTGCTGACCGAGCCCCTCTATTCCTAAACTGACAACTTGTCCAGCTTTTAGAAAAACAGGAGGATTTTGACCAATACCCACGCCTGCTGGAGTTCCTGTCGAAATGATATCTCCAGCTTGAAGACTCATAAATTGACTCAGATAATGAATAAGGTAAGGAACACTAAAAATCATATTTTCGGTTGAACTATCCTGATAGCGGATACCATCAACTTCCAGCCAAAGCGAAAGCTGATGGGGATCAGGTATGTCTTCTCTAGTTACTAAATATGGACCGATGGGCCCAAAACTATCGCAACCTTTGCCTTTGTCCCAAGAACCTCCTCGTTCTAACTGAAATTCCCTTTCAGAAATATCGTTAATAACGCAATACCCTGCGACATGATCCATGGCTTCAGTTTCAGGAATATACTGACCTGATTTTCCAATAATGATGCCTAGCTCAACTTCCCAATCTGTTTTTACTGAATTTTTAGGCAGTACAATAGGATCATTTGGACCAGAAATTGCACTGGTCCACTTATTAAATACAACGGGCTCCGCTGGCGACTCCACATTGACTTCTTTAGCATGGTCAGAGTAATTCAAACCAATACATATAAATTTTCCTACTCGGTTAATACATGCCCCTATACGAACATTAGGATCAACAAGAGGTAAATCTTCAATCTTTAGGTTGTTAAATAGATGGGCTAAATCTTTTTCTAAGAACTTTCCATCAATATCATCTACAAACAGGGATAAGTCTCGGATATTTCCTTCAGCATCAATGACCGCCGGCTTTTCTTTTCCCTTTTCACCACAACGTAAAAACTTCATCGCAAATCCTTATGTTTCAAATGGAAAACTGATTTAGTTATATCCATTCGAAGTTTTAAGCATCGGTTCTACAGTTTTAAATTTTCCTAATAGCTGCTTCATCGAATCCATCAGCAAGCAGGTATCTACACCGATTCCAATAAATTCCACACCTAAGGCAATATATTTTCGAATCAGTGCTTCATCTGCCGTAAAAATGCCAGCAGCCTTATTTGCTTTATGAATTTTCTTAATCATTTCCACAATAATCTTCTGGACATCTTCATGCCCAGGCTGACCGCGATATCCCAATTCAGCAGATAAATCGGCAGGGCCAATAAAGATGCCATCGACACCTTCGACTTGTAAAATTTCGTCTAAATTATCCAGTCCTTTTTTTGATTCAATCTGGAGCAAGACACAGATTTCCTGATCGGCTGTATGAATATAATTTGGAATATTAGCCCAACGAGAAGCACGGGCAAGCACCGCGCCTACCCCACGAATTCCTTCAGGTGGGTAACGGGTCGCTTTTACCATTAACTCGGCGTGCTCTGCCGTTTCAATCATAGGTATAAGTAAAGTTTGGGCACCAATATCTAAAAGTTGCTTGATAAGTGCGACATCGCCAGTCACAGGACGAACAATCGGTTGACTTGGATAAGCTGCGATACTTTGTAATTGAGTTAAAATAGTCCGAACATTATTTGGAGCATGTTCCCCGTCCACTAACAGCCAGTCATAACCAGCATTTGCAGCAATCTCAGCACAATAACCGTCTGCATCTGCAAGACCAATCCACAGCCCAAGCTGCTGTTGAATCTTTAGTCTTTTCTTAAAATAATTAATCGTATCAACCATGATCACTTTCTCCTGATATGTTGAGTAAGCCAATACACAAACCCACCCAATGTTCAAAATTTAAATACTACGTTCATTTTTTTCAAGTGTTATTTTTAATCAATTTTGCAATAAAACAATAAAAACTTTAAATAACATATAAATATGATCAATAAAAAATAATTTAAATAAACTATCATTTCGACTCACAACTTATTTTTTAATTATTTTTGGTGATTTTCTCTAAAAAATATTCAAAATATGAACACAATGATCTATATTTAAACACAATATTCAGTTTTTGATTTTTTTAAGGACGAAGAAAAGCTCTCTTAGGGACTTAAGAGAATAAGAAAGAAAGTCATATCAAGGTTAATTTTTTCATCAGATTGAATAGATTAAGCATGCGACTGTAAAGCACATCAATCTAGAAACAGGATTAGGTTTCGATAAGTATTCATCTCAACAAGGACATGTCATGAATAAATTTAAACAGACAGCAGGAATCGGGCTATTTGCTTTTGGTATAGCATTGCCTACCTATGCAGGCATAACGTTTGGTGACCCCAAAACAGATACAGGTGTTTTAACCGTTTCTGGTACCTTACGGGCCAATTATCAGAATAAAGATTATGGCGAAGCTGCCTCTGACCAGAAAATCAAATTTGATGCTGCCATTCTACGTTTGGGTTATGAGTCACCAGACTGGTTCGGCAGACTTGAATACCGTTGCTACCAATACGATACCTTATGTGATTTCTCTACGCTGGTGTATGGCTATGTCGGTTATCGTCTCAACTCGACCGATAATATTACCTTCGGTTTACAACCCATTCCTTTTGGTCCAAGTCGTTTCTGGGACAGCAGCTTCTATGCTGGAATCAACAACACGATGGGGTTACAGGATGCGCTGGATCTAGGCGTGAATTATCATTTTGAACTCCCTAGCGCAACCAAAGTAGATCTCGCTTACTTTGCAACAGATGGTGGCAACTACCACGGCAATAGTCGAGATTCAGCCCGTTATACCGCCAATGTCGTACATTCCGATGATCCATTAAAAACAGATTTAAATGAAAAGAATATGTGGATGGCACGGGTCGATCAGGAGCTTAAGTTTTTAAGTACAGATGATCTGAAAGTCTCAGTGGGAGGCAGTTACTGGTATTCCGAAATTGAAAATAAGAAAACTGCTGGGGATGGCAACCGCAATAGCTGGGCACTGTTCAATCGTATCAATTATAAAAACTTAAATGTGGTGCTGACAGGCGGTAAGCAATCAATCATTAACCAAGACAAACTCAACCCGCATACCTCTACCTTTGGTTCATTTGATAGCGAATATGATATTGCCAACAAGGGCTATTTCTACACGATCGATACCAGTTATAGCTTTAAGAATGTGAGTGATTCACTCAATGTGATGCCTTATCTGGTATTCAGTGGTTTCGATAAAAAAGAAAAGGGCTTTGATGACTCTCAGCGCAACATTGTCGGGGTGGCATGGGACTACAAAAACGTTTCGCTCTATACCGAATATGTGATGAGTAAGAATGATCCCTTTGTCGGTGGCACAGGTAGCTCACTGGCCGAAGGTGATGATGGCAAATGGAACAAGTTGCTGAATCTCATGCTGGTTTATAACTTTTAAAAGGATTTTTATTGTGAAACGCTTTGAAAGAAAAGTGGCCCTTGTCACGGGTGGAACAACAGGAATTGGTCAAGCAATTGCTCAACAACTAAGGGATGAAGGTGCAACTGTATTTACAGTACAACGCCGAGAAGATGAGTTTTTTGAAAGTATTACTGCAGACCTTACCGATCCTACTGCACCCGCTCGAGTCATTGACGAACTTATCCAGCATGCTGGACAGCTTGATATCCTGATTAATAATGCAGGAATGATGAAAGAGGTATCTGTCGAAAATATGTCTTTTGAACTCTGGCAGACACATCTGGCGCTCAACCTGACTACTCCATTTTTATTGATTAAAGCCGCCCTACCTTATCTACGAAAATCCAAAGGTAATATTATCAATATCGGTTCAATTGAAGGACTGGCTGCAAATCCGCTACATACTGCGTATTGCGCAACAAAAGCAGGGCTTGCTGGATTAACCCGTGCCGTTGCAGTTGATCATGGGCATGAAAAAATTCGCTGTAATCTCATTGCTCCAGGTTGGATTGATACTGAGCTGAACACTGACTTTATTAACAGTCAACCTGATCCTGAATTGTTCTTAAAGAAAATTAGAGATATCCATCCATTAAACCGTATAGGCGCTGCTAAAGAGGTTGCAACTTTAGTCTCTTTCCTTGCCTCCGGCGAAGCGGCATTTATTACCGGACAAAGCTATGTGGTGGATGGAGGAAGAACTTCCAAGTTGTCTCTTCCCTAAATCCCCTTCTCTTATTGATTATTTAGTAACTCATTCAGGAGTACTCATGGAAAGTATGAACTATACCAATGCTAAAGCGCAGTTATCACGCTTGATGGATCAGGCCCTAAATGGACAACCTGTTGAAATTACGCGTAAAGATCGCGAGCCTGTTGTCTTACTTAGTAAAGCCGCTTATGAAGCTTATAAAAAAGCTGACTTTGATAATAAGTTTATGACTGCGATGCAAGTGTATGAATAACTCAATACCTTGCCAAAAAAAACAAGGCTTATTAGAAGCCTTGTTTGAATAACATATACCAAGTCATAGGTATGGTAGCTCAACAATTTTTTAATTTAATTATTCTTATATTCATCACTTTCAAAATACGATTGGATCTGCTCAGCAGAACTGGTTTTCAACTTAGCCAGAATAATGCTCAGATCACGTTCAAATGTAAACTCTGCTGGTATTTCCTCATGAATCGGCGGAAGCCTCTTCACGCCCCCTTCAGTAATCCGTTCAATAAAGCCAGCTAACCACAATACAAATTCATCTTTATTCTTATAGTTGGGGACTAAACTAACATCAATACTAATATGGTCTTTGGTCGGCCTATCCTGAAAGCCTTCCACGAAATCGATGTAGTTATACAATAATTTTAAATCGGTATCTTTAAGTTCTTCACGTAACTGTTTAACAATGAAATTAAGACAATCTTGAAGTGGAACGTTAAACTTTTTTTCCTCTTCAAAATGCCTGTAAATATTATCAGCGATACGCAAATACTGTGGCATGACGCTATCCTCATGTTGTTATGTCCCATTGAGTATGGAACTAAAAATTTAGTAGATTTGTAATGTTTTACGATAAAGATGTATTTTCTACAAACATTATATTAATAACAACATTTTAGATAGCGTAAAATTAGATGATATCTCTAATTTTTCTGCTGATACTTTTGCGTTGGGCTTTCATAGGTCGTTTGTGCAACAGGTGAGACACGCCAAACCGTATTGCCCACATCGTCAGCCACTAAGAGCGCACCTGAAAAATCAATTGCAACGCCAACTGGACGTCCCAAAGCGTCACCTTTCTCATTTAAGAAACCTGTGAGCACATCTTGCGGTTGCCCATAAGGCTGTCCATTTCGAAAAGGCACGAAAATCACTTTATAACCACTATGTGGTTTACGGTTCCATGAACCATGCTGTCCAATGAATACACCTCCACGATACTGCGGCATAAGCTCTGTCGCATAGAAGGCCAAGCCCAAAGAAGCAGTATGGTTACCTAAGGCATAATCCGGTTTTAGTGCACGTGCAACCAGCTCAGGATTTTGTGGTTTTACCCGTTTATCGACATGTTGACCATAATAACTGTACGGCCAACCATAAAAGGCACCGTCATTAACAGAGGTCATATAATCGGGAACCAGATCACTGCCGAGTTCATCGCGTTCATTAACGACCGTCCAGAGTTGTCCACCCTGTGGTTGCCAGCCCAAGCCATTTGGATTACGCAGTCCCGTTGCATAAGGTCTGACCTTGGCAGTGGCGATATCATATTCCAGAATCTGTGCCCGCCCTTGTTCCTGATCCAGCCCATTTTCCCCGACATTACTATTTGAACCTACCGTGATATAAAGTTTGCTTCCTTCTGGATTGGCAATCACATTTTTAGTCCAATGATGATTGAGCGGCCCCGCGGGTAAATCCAGCACCTTAGTCCCTTTCGCCGTTATTTGGGTTGCATCCTCCTGATAGGCATAACGCATCAGCGAATCCGTATTGGCGACATAAAGCATGTTCCCCACCAAGGCCATACCAAACGGAGAATTTAAATTTTGTAGAAAAACCGTATTCTGATCTGCAATGCCATCACCATTGCTATCTCGTAATAAGCGAATGCGATTGGCACTTGGCAATGAGGAACCTGCACGATTCATTACCATTTTCATGATCTTGCCGCGAATGCCCTTGCTATCCTCTGGTTTTGGCGGTGCATCTGTTTCAGCAACCAGCACATCACCATTCGGCAATACATACAACCATCTCGGATGATCTAATCCACTGGCAAATGCCTGAACTTTCAGACCTTCAACAGTAGTAGGCATCTTGCCCTTTGGCCATCCTTTAGCGGGTGCAATATTAACAGTCGGAATCAATCTTGACTGCGGTTTTGGTAAAACGGGCTGTGGACCAAAACTATCGCTAATCGAATATTGAGAAGATGGCGTACAACCTGTAAATATTAAAATAAGACTGCTTCCAGTCAGGGAGAATAACAACCGTAAAGACATCAGGAATTTTCCTTGTTATTTTAATGACTACAGACAGCATAATTCGATCTATACATGAGGTATAGCTGATTTGATTAACAGATTGTCTCTAATGTAAATAAACTGTTTAAAACCTACGTTAGCCGTTAAAATATAAACAAATACAAAGAGAAGGAAAACAGCATCAATATTATTTTAAGACCGCTTCAATATTCAGAAATTGATTTGATCTGGCAACACATTCATCGACGTGAACTGATTACTCAAAATTATGTCAAACAACAGTGTTTGCAACTCGTTGACTGTTTTTATGATGTTCAGCATTGGGATGCTTATCATCTGCAAAATGATCCGCCTAAATTAAAACAGCTCTACCACCAACAGGCAGAATTCATCGGCGCCTTTAATCAGCAAGAAAAAATGGTCGGCATTTCCGTGGTATCCAATCAGATAATTCAAGATTATCCAGATGCCAAACTTTTGCACTATTTTTATGTCGATGCCGATCAGCAAGGTCAAGGCATTGGTGCACAACTCATGCAGGCAGCGAAAATATCTGCAATAAAGCTAGGCGCAAAATATCTTTATATTTCTGCCACCCCCAGCAAGCGAACTGTTGATTTTTATATGAAACATGGCGCTCAAGTATTGGACAAACCCGATCAGCAGTTATGGCAAATCGAGCCAGAAGATATTCATTTGCTATGTGAAATTTGAGTTTATTGGGAAAAAATATCCAGTATGCACTTAAGCGGATTTTATGTCTGGATATTCATTGCTAATAAGTTCTTACAAGTTACGGTAACACCTCCAAAGTAATATTTTACCTATCCGAACCAAAGAGAATAAAAACCAAATTCTCTCCTAACTCGCTGTAATTACTATTTTTTAGCTAACAAGCCGGTCTTTTTGATCTGATTTACCCTATCCCAAAATCATGATGAATTGCCCTATTTCCGCTATTTTTAATTTCATCATTTAGACTTATGCTGGAAACATAAATATGGATGAGACAAAGAGTCCCTCTACTTTTTTGAATTTTAGCATTCAGTAGATTGGAGCAGCGCATTGAGTAATAGATCACAGTCAAATATGGATGGAATACAGTTTCCAATTCAGCCCGGCAGAAACAAGCCCAGTACGACAGATACCGCAAAGAAAATCTTATACGCAGCACTAAAAAGTGTCGATTCTCCCTACGCCACTCAATTAACCGCCGAAAAAAACTGGAGAAAGAAATATCCAGTTTATTTTCAAGAGCTGGTGAAAACAGGCATTCGTTCTGTACAGAATCCTCTCCTCATTGCTCAGCAGGGTTTGGATACAGCTAAAAAGTCATTTCACTTTTATCGTGCTGGACAGCAAACGTCTTTAGAACAGGCCATGGCTGATGTTAAAGAACAGCCTTTTGAAAACTTTGTGCTGAAAGGTACAGGCAGCCCGACGATTGAGCCGTGGTATATTCCGTTTAAAGGACAAAAACTGCAAGGTGAAGCCTTACTTAAGCAGATTGATCGCTGGGAACAGCAACAGATCATCGAACCCAGTCATGCCAAAGCGCTACGTCTGTTGCAGGCTCATCCAGAATGGTTTGATTTGTCCTCTCGTACTATGGTGCTCTTCGGGGCAGCGTCTGAAGCGGGGCCTTTAAGCTGGTTAGCCAAATGGCGTGCGAATATTGTTGCGATTGACTTACCGAATCCAAAAATCTGGCAAAAAATTACCAACACCATTCAACAAGGCAATGCCACACTGATTGCACCGCAAATCACTTTGCAAAATGGTGAAAAACAGCTGGGCGCAAATCTTCTGACTCAAACACCAGAAATTGCAAACTGGTTAAATACATTTGAGCAACATTTAGATCTGGCTGGGATTGCATATCTGGATGGTGAAAAACATGTTCGTGTTTCTATTGCCATGATCAGCATTATAGAACAGGTCAGCCGTCAAAAAGCCGATAGCAGCATCATGTTTATGCTAACGCCAACCGACATTTATGCCATTCCAGAATCGGTTGTAGCGTCGATCCAACAGAAAATTAAACAGCGTCCACTTGTCGAGAAATTACTGACTAAATCGATTCATAACATCTCGTTAAGTCATTTTTTTAAATCGAATATCGAACAGTTGATTGAATCAGATAACGGCCAAAAATATGGTATTTCGGATTGTATGGTGATTGAACAAGGCCCTAACTATGCCCTTGCGAAGCGCTTGCAACAGTGGTTTGCCATTTGTACCCGCGCACGTGGTCAAAAAACGGTTATCAATATTGCACCATCAACCACCACACATTCGGTTGTTAAGAATCCAATTCTTAAGGCGGCTTTTTCAGGGGCTGATTTGTTTAAAGTCGAAACCTTTAGTCCTGAAACCACAAATGCCATTATGGCTGCGCTGTGGGTGCATGATTTAAATAATCCTGAGAGTGCAACCAACCCAGAAAGACCACTCGAACATCCTTTCGAGCTGATTATGGAAAATGCGAATCATGGGGGGTTATGGCATGTTCCTTATTTAGCGAGAACCGCGCTGCCATTTGCTGCAGCTTATGGCTGGGTGAGAGAGAAGTTTTAGTTTTAGAACCTAAAAACTCCAATGAGAAATATTAAAAAAGAGAGCTGATAGGCGCTCTCTTTTTTTATCACACGAGATTCAAGATTAAATCGATGCTTATTGCTTAAACTTTTTAATACTTTTAGAAAGATGAGCTCGCATCATTTGTCGAGCTAACAAACCATCTTGATCGACAATTGCGTTATAAATATTGACATGATCATGGTGAACCGCTTTTAAATATTCTTCCCGATTTTCAGGACTTTGCTCAATTGATTTTAAGCGTGCACGCGGAATAATTTTTTCACCCAGATACTTTAAAAAATCGACGAAATATTGATTTTCCGAAGCTTCAGCAATCGCAATATGGAAATCATAATCCGCTTTTACTGTGCCATCATTTGCATCTGAAGAAATATGATGCTCAAAGTCCTCAAGCGCAGCTTTCATTTTATCAATGTGAATTTGCTTACGGCGCTCTGAGGCTAAAAACACAGCTTCAGATTCAAGACTCATCCTAAGTTCAAGTAAAGAAACAATATCGTTAATGGTTTCTAAGCTGGCATTCGACAGCAAAAAATTCTGTTCAATGGTTTGTTCTCTGACAAAAGTCCCAATCCCGTGACGGGTCTCCACAAAACCTAAAGAACGCAACTCGGTAATCGCTTCACGAATGACAGAACGGCTGACTTCAAATGTTTCAATCAATTCCAGTTCCGTTGGAATCTTCTCTCCAACTTTAAATTCTCCAGACTGAATTTTTTCGATTAGTTGTTCTACAATAATCTGACTTAGTTTTTTTGTTGATCTAGGTTTAATTGCGCTAGACATAATCTGAAGAACTCATGAAATATTTAAAAAAATTAGAAAATTCATTCTACTATAATCTTAACCGATAGTCATATTTGCTTTTTTATTCCCCTAAACACCTAAAATTTAATTCATTTATTTTACTCATGCATTTTCATTCAACGAGAAAGATGTGATCACTTGCACTTGGTAAAATAGTGGTGACTAGCTGATTTAATGAGAAATATGCAGCTCAATACTTTAGCTTGAGCTGCACAATCCTTTAAATTTGAGCCTGACTTAACTGCCCATTCACCAGACGATTAATCTGTAGCGGATTACTATCTTTTAACGCATCGGGTAACAATACTTGTGGCGTATTCTGGAAACAGACTGGACGTAAGAAACGTTCAATTGCGCCCGTACCGACCGACGTTCCACGCGCATCACTGGTTGCAGGGAAAGGGCCACCATGCACCATCGCATCAGACACCTCAACTCCGGTCGGGAAGCCATTAAACAATACACGACCCGCTTTACCAGTTAACAAGTAAAGAAGCTCACCAGCTTCAAATAATTCATTTTCATCGCCAATAATCGTTGCTGTAAGCTGCCCACCTAAAGCCCCAATCCCTTTTAACAAAGTCGCTTCATCTTCCACGCCAATCACAATGGACATTGGCCCGAAAACTTCATGCTGTAGTTTTGGATTACCTGACAATAAAACAGATTGATCCGCTTTAAATAGATGTGCTTTTGCTTGAGAAATGAGCTCAGCATCTTGCCCTGTCGCAATCACTTCAAAACCAGCTTCACTGTTTAAAGCATCGATACCTTGACGGTAGCTTTTTAAAGTCCCTTCATTCAGCATGACCTGTGGCACAGCTTTTTGCGTACTTTCAGCTAAAGTTGCTACGAAACTGTCAAATTCAGGACCTTGTACGCCTAAAATTAACCCTGGTTTTGTACAGAACTGACCACATCCCATATTAAACGAGGCAACCGTGTCCTGAGCAATTTGTTCTCCACGAGAACTCAGCGCTTGAGATAAAACCACCACAGGATTCACACTCGACATTTCAGCAAAGAATGGAATCGGCTGAGGACGGCTCTGCGCAAGGTTATAAAGCGCCATGCCACCTTCTAGTGAACCCGTAAAACCAGCCGCTTGAATCAGTGGATGCTCTACCAAGTTTGCACCAACACGAGATCCAAAAATCATGTTGAATGTGCCTTTAGGCATATCGCAAACTTCAATTGCTTTTTCAATAGCTTCTGCAACAAGCTCGGCAGTCGCCATATGTCCAGAATGTGCTTTAAACACAACTGGACATCCTGCAGCTAAAGCTGCCACGGTATCTCCGCCTGCTGTTGAAAATGCAAGAGGGAAATTACTCGCACCAAACACAGCAACTGGCCCTACTCCAACTTTGTATTGACGTAAATCAACACGTGCTAAAGGTTTACGTTCTGGCAATGCCACATCAATACGAGCACCGTAAAAATCGCCGCGGCGTAAAAGTTCAGCAAATAGTCGAAGCTGACCTGTAACACGACCAGTTTCCCCTTGAAGACGAGCAAGCGGCAAGCCTGTTTCAAGTGAAGCGACTTCTTGCAAATTCGCACCTAACGCCTCGATTTGACGAGCAATTTCTTCAAGGAAAGAGGCACGTTGCGCTTGAGATGTTTGGCTATAAACTGAAAAAGCGTTATGCGCAGCTTGAGCAGCTTGATCCACCTCTTCAAGTGTTGCCTGACTAAAAACATAACCAGTTGGTTGATAGTCTTTTGCACCCACACTTTCTAGAGCAGGTGTATTTGCAGCAACGCGTTGACCATTAATAAACTGTCGACCGTTATTTTTACTCATTTTAAAGCTCCAATGCCTAAACAGTTAAAATTATTGCGGACCAAGTGTCGCAATGAGAGCAGCCAAATCTTCATAGTCTGCTGGAGTTAAATCACTTAATGGTGGACGCACTGGACCAGCATCGTGTCCAACAATTTTGGCGCCTGCCTTAATCATGCTGACGGCATAACCTGATTTACGGTCGCGAATTTTAATCAGTGGCAAGAAGAAATCTTTAATTAAGCGATTGGTTGTTTCAAAGTCATCACTGCGAAGCGCGTTATAAAACTCCATTGCAGTCTTTGGAATAAAGTTAAATACAGCTGATGAATAAACTGGGCAACCTAAGGCTTTATATGGCGCTGCAAAAACCTCTGCAGTTGGCAAGCCACCTAAATATGACAAACGGTCACCCATCGTTTGAGTCACTGCCGTCATCATATCGATTTGACCAGAGCTGTCTTTAAAGCCAATTAAGTTCGGGCACATCTCGGCTAACTTTTGGATTGAATCGAGATTTAATCTTGAAACGCTACGGTTATAAAAAATTACGCCAAAGTCGACTGAATTACAGACTTGCTTAACGTGTTCGATCAAACCTTCTTGGCTTGCTTCAGTTAAGTAATGCGGCATTAACAAAATACCGTGCGCACCTAAGCGCTCTGCTTCTTTTGCCTGTTCAATCGCTTGACGTGTCGGACCACCTGCGCCAGCAATAATCGGTACACTGCCTTTACAAGTATCAACCGCTGTTTTAATTACGTCAGCGTATTCATTGCCAGTTAACGAGAAAAACTCACCTGTACCACCCGCAGCAAATAATGCACTTGCGCCATAAGGAGCTAACCATTCAAGGCGTTTTGCATAAGAATCTTTATTAAAGTCCCCATTTTGGTCAAAGTCGGTCACCGGAAAAGAAAGAAGACCATCAGAAACAATGTTTTTTAACTCAAGAGCATCCATTATAAAATATCCATCTGTGTTTATGTTGTCAGACATCTTACATCATAAGTTTTCTTCTGATCAATATCTTTTTCCCCTGAAAGTTTAAAATTTTAAAAAAGATTAATTTTTTTCCAAAATATGACAACACAACTACTTGTTTTATAAAATATTTAAAAAATCTTTTACTGAAAAAGCGAATAAATAGACATAAAAAAGCTGCTCGTATGAGCAGCAAAGTTTGAAAACAATCAAAAAAGCGAATTATCTAGACATATCGCTAAAAATTAACGAACCAGACATGGCTTTTTATTATTAAACGACCAGTTAGGAATTAAATATTGCATTGCATCAGCATCATTACGAGCCCCTAAACCTTTTAATTTATACAGTTCATGGGCTTGATTAATACGATCCCAGTCCAGCTCGACACCAAGTCCTGGAGCGGTTGGCACCTGAATTTTACCGTCTTTAATTTCAAGCGGCGCTTTCGTTAGCTGATCTGTACCTTCTTGCCAAATCCAGTGTGTATCAATTGCCGTTACCTTACCTACCGCCGCGGCTGCAACGTGGGTAAACATCGCAAGTGAAATATCGAAGTGATTATTCGAATGCGAACCCCACGTTAAGTTATACATATTGCAGAGCTGTGAAACTCGAACCGAGCCTTCCAATGTCCAAAAATGTGGATCAGCCAAAGGAATATCAACGGCTTGCAATTGAATACTATGCGACATTTCTCGCCAGTCGGTCGCAATCATATTGGTCGCTGTGGGTAAACCTGTGGCACGTTTAAACTCGGCCATAATTTCACGGCTTGAATAACCTTGTTCTGCACCACACGGGTCTTCTGCATAGGCCAACACACCTTTAAGGTGTTTACCTAAAGCAATGGCTTCGTCTAAAAACCATGCCCCGTTTGGATCAAGCGTCACACGCGCTTCTGGAAAACGGCGCGCGATAGCTGTAACAGCTTCAGCTTCTTGTTCGCCCTGTAACACGCCACCTTTTAATTTAAAGTCTTTAAATCCATAACGGTCATAAGACGCTTCTGCTAAACGCTGCACAGCCTCAGGTGTTAACGCTTTTTCATGACGAACTTTATACCAATCATGGTTATGCTGAGGTGTTGTCGCATAGTCTAATGAAGTCTGTTTTCGGTCACCCACAAAGAATAAATATCCTAAAACCTCAACTTCGCTACGTTGCTGGCCCTCGCCGAGCAAGCTCGCAACGTTCACATTTAAATGCTTACCAAGTAAATCAAGTAGTGCCGACTCATAAGCCGTTACAACATGAATTGTGGTACGTAAATCAAAGGTTTGATTGCCACGGCCACCGCTGTCGCGGTCAGCGAAGGTCTGCTGAATTTTTTTAAGTAGATTTTTATATTCACCGATCGGCTGTCCTTCTACCAAGGCTTTCGCATCATTTAAGGTCGCTAAAATTTTTTCTCCGCCCGGAATTTCGCCTACCCCAATATTTCCAGAATTATCCTCAATAATAAGTATGTTACGAGTGAAATACGGTCCATGAGCGCCACTCAAATTGAGCAGCATACTGTCATGTCCAGCAACGGGAATTGCTCGAATTGATTTAACGATAGGTGTAGAGGTCGCCATTAAAATACTCCTTGGCATATTGAGATTATTTTCATTTGTAAAACTTATAAGACATCATATGACTTGTCAATATAATGCGTCGAAAAATTATTTTTATCAGCCTACTTGCCAAAATAATATTTTTAATCATATGATGTCATACATCTAAGGCGCGGTTTAGAATAGGACTTTAGGATAGAGACAGAAATTTCATTTCTCCTTTATCCTATCGATGAATTTGACATGACGTCACCTATTTCACGGATATGCAAATAGGTCGATTATTAAAAGAGTTTGTATATGGATAATTTGCAAACAAATCTTGCTGCTGTGAGTCAGCCAAGAGCAAAACATAATAAAACGCGCTATTACATTTTAGCGATGATTTTTTTAGTGACTTCATTAAATTACGGTGATCGGGCGACGCTTTCGATGGCTGCCGCTCCGATGTCGCAAGAGCTTGGTTTAAGCACTGTGACCATGGGATATATCTTCTCTGCATTTGGCTGGGCATATGTCATTGGTCAAATTCCAGGTGGATGGTTACTCGACAAATTCGGTGCACGGAGAGTTTATTTCTGGAGCATTCTGCTCTGGTCATTTTTCACGATTCTCTTAGGTTTTGTTGATATTTTAGGTTCTATCCCTCTTATTATTGCTTCATTATTTATCTTACGTTTCTTGGTTGGATTATCTGAAAGTCCTGCATTTCCGGGCAATAGTCAGATTGTCGCAGCGTGGTTCCCAACCAAAGAACGCGGAACTGCCGCAGCGATATTTAACTCGGCTCAATATTTTGCCACTGTCATATTTGCACCATTCATGGGATGGCTGGTTGCCCATATTCATTGGCAATCTGTGTTTTGGATTATGGGTGGACTAGGCATTGTGATTGCTTTTATCTGGTTAAAAGTCATTTATAGCCCAGAAAAGCACCCTACGATTAACTCAGATGAATTCAAATATTTACAAGCAGGCGGCGCCATTACCAGCATGGGTGAAAATCAGCTTAAAGTTGCTGATGAAAACAACAAGATGAATTTTAAAAATATTAAGAAACTACTCTCTTCTCGTATGCTTCTCGGTATTTTTATTGCTCAATATTGTATTACCTGCTTAACCTATTTCTTTATTACTTGGTTCCCTGTTTACCTTGTAAAAGAACGCCAAATGTCAATTTTAGAAGCTGGTTTTGCGGCTGTATTACCAGCGCTTTGTGGTTTTATTGGTGGCGTATTAGGCGGTGTGATTTCCGATAAACTCATCAAGATGAATAAATCTCTAACCTTCTCACGCAAATTCCCCATTATTTTTGGCATGCTGCTATCAACCAGTATCATTGTTTGTAACTATGTCGATTCGCAAACAGCCATCTTGTTCTTCATGTCACTCGCCTTTTTTGGCAAAGGTTTTGGTGCCTTAGGTTGGGCAGTCATGTCGGATGTTGCGCCAAAAGAAATGGTTGGTTTGTCAGGTGGATTATTCAATACCTTCGGCAATACGGCAGGCATCGTGATCCCTATTGCGATTGGCTATATCATCAATTCGACAGGTTCTTTCAATGGTGCACTTGTTTTTGTAGGTATACATGCGGTCATCGCAATTATTTGCTACCTCTTTATGGTCGGCAAAATCCAGCGCTTCGAGTTAAAACCTACTTCTTAAAACTTTAAGTCATAACGCTTAACTAAATTAAGCGTTATAGCCCTCTCTTCAAATGTATACAAGGAACGATCATGCTGAAGCCTCTCCTAATAAAAGTTAGTCCTCTCGATAATGTAGCCATTGTCGTCAATGACGGCGGCTTACCCCCCTCTACACCTATTGAAGAATACCAACTCACCTTAGTTGATGATGTACCACAGGGACATAAAGTTTTATTAGAGTCATTAAAGCAAGGTGAAGCAATAGTTCGTTATGGGGAAATTATTGGCTATGCCAATAAAGATTTACCCGCAGGTTCATGGGTAAATGAAGCCGTTACCGAAATGCCTGAGGCACCTGAGCTAGATGATCTTGAGTTAGCAACTCGTCCTGATCCAAAGCTTCCAGCCTTGAGCGGATATACATTTAAAGGTTATAAAAATAAGGATGGCAGCGTCGGCACAAAGAATATTTTAGGTATTACAACCAGTGTGAATTGTGTCGAAGGTATTGTCGATTATGTCGTTAAAATTATTGAACGTGATTTACTTCCTAAATATCCCAATGTAGATGGTGTAGTCGGATTAAACCATTTATATGGTTGTGGTGTAGCAATTGATGCACCTGCTGCAATTGTTCCTATTCGCACAATTCATAATCTTGCACTCAACCCTAATTTTGGTGGAGAAATTATGGTTGTGAGTCTGGGCTGCGAAAAAATGCAACCCGAACGACTTTTAAATATTCCTAAAGAAAACAAATATATTCCCCTAGCAAACGAAGATATTATTCAATTGCAAGATGAACGCCACAACGGTTTTGAAAGTATGGTCAACCATATTTTATCCGTGGCAGAACAACATCTTGAAAAGCTTAATCAACGTACTCGAGAAGAAGTTCCAGCATCTCATTTGGTTGTAGGCATGCAATGTGGCGGCAGTGATGCATTTTCTGGAGTCACCTCTAACCCTGCCGTTGGTTTCGCAGCTGACCTGATTGTGCAATGTGGCGGTACCGTTATGTTCTCTGAAGTTACGGAAGTCCGTGATGGTATTCATCTACTCACTCCACGTGCAGCAAATGAACAAGTTGCCAAAGATTTAATTCGGGAAATGAAATGGTACGACGACTATTTAGCAGCAGGCCAAGTAGACCGAAGTGCCAATACCACACCGGGTAATAAAAAAGGTGGGCTGAATAACATTGTAGAAAAGGCGATGGGATCGATCGCAAAATCGGGTCGCTCACCGATTGTAGAAGTTCTCGCACCGGGCCAAAGACCGACAAAAAAAGGATTAATTTTTGCGGCAACCCCTTCGAGCGACTTTATCTGTGGTACGCAGCAAATGGCCTCTGGAATTACCGTTCAAGTATTCACAACGGGTCGCGGGACACCTTATGGGTTGGCTGCCGTGCCAGTCATTAAAATGGCAAGCCGAAACAATATTGCAAACCGTTGGTATGACCTGATTGATATCAGTGCTGGCGATATTGCCATTGGAAAGAAAACTATTGAAGAAGTAGGTTGGGAACTTTTTAAACTGATTTTACAAGTGGCTAGTGGCGAAAAACAAACGTGGTCAGACCGTTGGGGTATTCATAACTCACTCGCTGTATTTAACCCAGCACCCGTGACCTAATAAAGTTTAAAAGATGAGGCATATCACCTCATCTTTTTCACATTTCCCATATTAATTACGACACATTTCCCTCAAACCAATCACTGCTGCTAAAATAATCCTGAAAGCCAAGAACTCATTTGTATATGCAAAACCAGTCTGCTCCGGCACAACCCTCGACTCAAATTGGAAAAGCCTTGCTTTGTCTTTTGACATCAGCATTCTTGTTTTCCATTATGGGAGTGTGCATTCGTTTTGCGTCTCAAACTGTAGACAATGCCACAGTTGTGTTTTTTAGAAATGCAGTAGGTTTATTTATTTTTATCCCAATGCTGTTTAAACAAGGATTAGACTTCGTTAAAACAGATAAACTCTGGATGCACACTTGGCGAAGTTTGGTGGGTCTTGCTGCAATGTATGGTTTTTTCTATGCCATTGCCAACCTAAAACTCTCGAATGCTATGGTTTTCAGCTATTCCTCTCCTATTTTTATTCCACTGATTGCATGGCTTTTTTTAAAAGAAAAAATCACTAAATCAATGATTTTTGCTGCTCTTATTGGGTTGATTGGAGTTTTATTTGTTGCCAAACCCGACCAAGGCTTATTTAACGCATTGTCTTTTATTGGCATAGGTGCGTGCTTTTTATCTGCAATGGCCTTTGTTACCGTAAGAGCTTTAACCAGTACAGAGCCACCTGAACGAATTGTATTTTACTTCTGCATTTTTGGTAGTTTAATTTCATCTATTCCAATGTTATGGCACTGGCGTATTTTCACTTGGCACGAATTAAGCCTGCTCATTGCCGCAGGACTTTTAGCAAACATTAGCCAACTGTTTATGTCGTATGCTTATAGCTTAGCGCCAGCAGGGCAAATTGGCCCAATGAATTATATTGCTATTATTTTTGCAGGGATTTGGGGATTTATTTTTTGGCATGAATTACCCGATCTATTCAGCATTATTGGCATATGTATTATTTTATTTGCAATACTGCTTTGCAGCCCAAGATTTAGAAAGTAGTTTATTGATTGATATAGCGGTAAAAGTTCGAATGATCCATGATAAAAAATCATTAAACCTTGAGAATAAATCCGTTGTACTCATCCTATAGTCTCTCTTATCTTTGAACCGATAATAAACAGCTAAAAGGACTTTTAAATGATTAGTTGGAATTACTCTAATGCTAGAGCACAACTATCCATGATTATGGATCAAGCAGTGTCAGGACAACCAGTTGAGATTACACGTCGAGGGCGCGAGTCTGCCGTTGTAATTAGTAAAGCATCTTATGAAGCTTATAAAAAAGCTGAATATGAGCAAATATGTCAAAAATCAAATGAAAAAAATTGATGAACTTAAAACTTTCATCCTTTCAGATAGGTTCGGTTAGTGCCTTTTTATCAGCTTTTTTATTCAGTACTAAAGCTATTTTTATTAAACAAGCTTATGCCATTACCTCTACTTTAGATGCAACTACACTCATGGTGATTAGAATGGCAAGTGCTTTACCCTTCTTTTTACTTATATGCTGGATTGGTCGACATCATCTTAAAAATGTAAAGCTTAAAGATTGGTTGCTACTCACTCTCACTGGTGCTCTCGGTTACTACATCGCTAGTTGGCTCGACTTTTATGGCTTAATGTTTATTAGTGCTTCTTTGGAAAGAATTATTCTCTTCTTATATCCAACTTTAACTGTTATCGCCTCCAGTATCATCTTCAAACAAAAACTTAATATTAAAGTCATCATTGCATTAATTTTAAGTTATGGGGGTACTGTTCTAGTTATGCTGCAAGAACAAAAGAACTTAACAGATCAGCATGACTTTTGGCTTGGCGCTAGCCTTGTCTTTGCAAGCGCTGTTGCATTTGCATGTTATCTCTTACTAACGCCATCCCTAATAAAAAAATTTGGCTCCTTAAATTTAACTGGGCTATCACTGTCCGCAGCTTGTCTCTGTATTTTCATCCATTTTATCTCTATAAATCCTCATCCCCTTCAGCACTTAACTTCCTTACCACTTAGTATAATCTGGTATGGCGTTGGGCTAGGCATCTTTGCAACGGTCCTCCCGACCCTTTTGCTTGTGTTTAGTATTGAGCATTTAGGTGCAGCTCAATCATCAATTATTTCATCAGTTGGCCCTGTTTTAACTATTTTTTTAGCTATTTTGTTTTTAGATGAACACTTAAATTCTATTCAATGGATTGGATGTATTCTTAATATTATTGGAGTAATGATCATTACTTTATCTAAAAATAGACTCAAGAACTAACACTCACCCAACCATAATAAAAACTCATTATTGCATGATAAATTATCACGCGAATATAACTTTAAAAACAATTATTAAAAAACTAATATTAAAATTATTTTAATCAGGCAAAACAAATGAACCGCCAGATTGCAACTAGTATGGGCATTTTAGCTTTATTACTCTGGTCAACTTTAGTTGGCCTACTCAGGCTATCTACAGAGATTTTTGGCCCAATTTATACAGTAACTTATGTCTACACTTTAAGTGCCATTCTTTTATATTTTTCTTATGGTTTACCTGACTTTAAAAAAACGTCTGCTAAATTTCTGATTATCTCTAGCTCACTTTTTGTAATCTTTGAATTATGTTTTGCTTTTTCGATCACATTAGCAAAATCAGTTGAAAAGTCGATTGAAATGAATATCATTTTTAGCTTATGGCCGACCTTGATTATTTTAATGCTAGCGGTACTAAAAGAAGAAAAAATAAACTTTTTAACTATTTTTGGTATATTAATTAGTTTTTCAGGAATAGTTATGATTAACTATCATCCTAATCTTAACTTTATTGATAACTTTTATAAAAATCCACTTAGCTATATTCTAATTTTCTTGGCTTCAATACTTTGGGCTTTTTATTGTATATATACCAAAAAACATAGTAATGGTACTAATGCTGTTTCTTTATACTTTATTCTGACAGCAATCGCTTTATGGATTCTGACCTTTTTTACACAAGGGTTTCATTTTCCTCATGTCACTCATTTCACAAGCTATACTTTTATCCTTATCAATGCATTCTTTTTTGCGATGGGCTATCTGGCTTGGAATGTTGGAATCATCAAAGGGAATATGCCACTTTTAGTCATCCTATCTTATTTTTCGCCTATGCTCTCTTCTGCATTTTCAGTCATAGTTTTACATTCTACGTTATCTAATAATTTTTGGTATGGCGCAATTACCGTAACATTTGGCTCATTAATTTGTTGGCTTTCTACTCGTAAGAAACAAATTCACCACCCGAAATTAGCAATCTAAAATAAATAAGCCAAAGATGAACTTTGGCTTTATCTCTCTTTTTAAATTAGTCTTAAAACACCAGTTACTATCATGTCGACTGCTATTGTTCCAATTACTAAAGCAGCAAGACGACCTACGATATCAAAATAACGATCTATATACTTTGCATGTTTATAACGTAGGTGATCATGTGAAAACTTCATAAGAATTAATATACTACACGTTAAAAGTAGTACTAAAGCTATAATTGCAGCTGCCTCTAAAATTGACATATGCATTCCAGTGACTACAGCAGCACTAATCGTGCCAGGTCCAATCATAAATGGCATTGCAATAGTTCCAGCCAAATGTTCAGGAGCCCCTCTCATTTCTCCAATCGTATCGGCCCCCTGAAATACATACCGATACCCTATTACTAGAAAAATTAGCCCTCCAAAAATAAGAAATGATTCAAATCTTACATTTAAATATTTATTAAAAATTGCTTCTCCACCCCAAGCAAAGAGTAGAAAAACAACATACGCAATAAGACTGCCTTGAATTAAAGCTTTATTAAAAACTTTCGTTTCTGTATGTCGTATTAAACCGATCATATAGATACTCATGAGGAAAGGATTGAGTAACGAAAAAAATAGAATAAAAGTACTGAGGTATGGTGAAGACATTTTTTGTTATCCTTAACAAGTTCAGGAAGTTAAAAAACTTCCTGAACTGTAAATTATTAAGTTTTTTTGATATCGTTTAAAAGTTATAAACCAGTATTAGATTTAATAACTTATTCCACTTTCCAGCATCACCTGCTGCTAGGGAGCTACCCGTTCCTCCAACAAACGGATCATTTTTACTCATTAAATATTCGGTATATAAAGAAACACTTTTATAGTCCCAAGCGACCCCAACAATATTACGTTGTGAGTTATCAAAGCCATCTTCTTTCTTATTAAAACCACTAAAAACGATGTACGGCGTAACATTCAGCGTATCACGTACATTTTTAAATACGTAACTTGTATCGACTGTGTAGAAATAACCTTTGTTAGCAAGATCATATTCTCCGTCAAAAGATCCAAAAGTAGAGCTATCTGGACTTAAAGCATCCTTATTGTTAATTGATTGTCTTCCACCAGTGACGACAACATTTAAATTTTTATAATTAATACGATTAAATAGTGCCCATGTATTTCTTGAGCCATCAGCTGAGGTTTTCTTATTTTCAATCTCTGAGTACCAGTAACTTCCTCCTACTGATACTTTCAGATCATCTGTACTTAGAAATTTAAGATCTTGATCTACCCTTGCCATCCACATATTTTTTTCATTAAGATTCGTTTTTAATGGATCAGAAGATTTGACTACATTGGCAGTATATCTAGCAGAATCTTTGCTTTCTCCATGATAATTACCGCCATCAGTTGCAAAATATGCTAAATCAATTTTAGTGGCAGACGGTAATTCAAAGTGATAATTTGCCCCTAAATTTGAAGCGTCCTGTAAACCCATGGTGTTGTTAATACCAGCATAAAAGCTAGTATCCCAAAAACGACCTGGTCCAAATGGAATCGGTTGTACACCCACAGTGATATTATCCGTTGAGTTTAAATGATATCCCGCATATCCATATACCAAAGTTGAAAAGTCGCAAAATGTATCGTATTGATAGCAGCGATATTCGACTTTTCCGAACCAGTCTGGTGATTCATAACCTAATCTTAAAATTGCTGCATCAAATTGAATTTTATGATCAGATGCATCCTCACCATAATTCTTATCTTGATAATTAGCGCGTAAAGCACCTGAAATAGTTAAAGCCCCTGTTTCACTCTTGGCATCTCCTAAAGTTAAACCTGCCAATGCAGGGCATGCCAAACTTATAGACGCTAAGCTCAATCCAAGCTTCAAAAAAACTTTTCTCATATACAACTCCTTGTTAAATCAATATTTGCAAAGAGCTAATCCTACTCTCTACTTGTTTTTTTCAGACGCAATTTCCTATTCAGGAAAGGTTCCTGAAATTAATAATTTTTAAACTTTTATGTAGATTGCCGTTGAACCTAAGTACTCATGAAAAAGTCCATCCACTTTGTGCTCTGTTTAAAAGTGGATGGATAGTTTTATTCAATCCCGTGTATTTCTTTCCAATTACCAGGATGTACTACATAACCAAACAATGCATGACCACCATAAATTAAGTCAGTTCCCTCAGGAATCCATAACATTTGTCCCGGCCGAACCTCATATTTTTGACCATTAGCAGTAAGTTCAAAACAGCCTTCAATTACAAAAATGACTTCGTCATAAAGTAATTTCCAGCTAACTTCCGCCCCTTCCCAGCGTGCAAATCCGATTCCCATATTCGGTGAAACATCTGCACCTAACGCTCTAGCAACATATGCCATCCCATCAGGAGTTTCACCGCGTAGGTTGAAAATCAATTGTTTACTATCAACTAAACGAACTTCACTCATTATCTTTTACCTTACAATTCACTACGGCTACGCCACTTTTCAAATCGAATACGAGTCTTCACTCCTAGACCTAAAAATGGTTCAGGTGGATTTAAACTTGGCATACCAGTCACAAATTGAATATCACTTAATGCTTGAGAGTCTGCGCCTACAACCAAATCAGCTAAAAGCGTTCCTGAAATTGTTCCCCAAGCTGCTCCAACACCATTGTCACAAGCACTTGCATAAACACCATCTTCTAATTCACCAAAGAAATTCGTGAAGTTACGAGAAATCGCGTAAACACCGCCCCAAGTATGAGTAAATGGCACATCAGCTAACTCTGGATAACGTGCTAAAAAGGCTTTACGATGATCAGCCTGTATCCAGTGACGATTATCATCACTGACATTGGCACCGTATTTCGGTACATGTTTATAAGTATTACGGATCAGGATACGACGATCTGCTGTCATACGTAATGTTGTTCCAGCATGATCTGCTGGTGTTAGTCCCCAATCCAACTCACCAAGATAAATATTCATTTCTTGGTCTGTCAGTGGACGTGTCCAACTCGCAAAGGTCATGACGGGTAATAGGCGATTTTTCAAATATCCAAATTCACGCGTGAAAATACTTGTTGCTAGAAGTACCTTAGGCGTGGTGATCAGGCCATGATCACCTTCTAATACCCATTGATTATTATTTCTTTTTAAATCACGGATTGGTGATTGCTCTAATAATTCAACATTAGCTGGTAGATTATCCCCCATACCTCTTACTAAGGCTGCTGGTTGCATTAAGTAAGAACCTGGGGTAAAAATTGCACGACTATAAAAATCAGTCCCTAATACTTTTTTCAGCTCGGCCTTTTCAACCCAACGATATGGTTCACCTAAATCTTTCATCAAGTGTTCAAAATGATTGAGATGAGCTTCACCTCTTTCACCTACTGCACCTTGATATTTACCTGCTGCCGACCACTGACAATCAATATTATGGCGCTCTACTAAACCTTGTAATTGTGCAATTGCAGATCGGTTTAGACTTAACAACTTTTGCTTATGCGAAGGATCTGGATGTGATAATGCAAATTTATGGGGTAAATCAATTACAAACCCTGAATTACGACCTGAGGCACCTTCAGCCACACGCTGAGCATCCACTAGAATAATACGGGCATTTGGCTTGAGTTCTGCCAATCTACGGGCTGCGGCTAATCCTGCGAAACCCGCTCCAATAATGGCATAGTCTGCTTTTTGTGGACCGATTAACTTTTTAGCAGGACCCGCTGGCGGCAATGCCGCATACCAGCCACAAGTACTATCATCATTTGGTAAAGCAATCATTTTGTTATTCCTTTAACTTAAACTGTGGATGAACACGGATCTAGTTTTTCAAGCCACTCAGTACGATGATGTTGTAATTGACGTCCGAGTAACGCGAAGCCTGTTAACTTGCCTTGTTCATTGTAGAAACCCGCAGCTAACTCGCCATCATGTTGTTCCACTCTCCACTCACCTGTCCCCATTGCAGGTAAGACTGATAACGGCAAAATTGGAGTTTTTACTAAAACAGGTGTTGATTTCAAATCCGCAGCAGTTGGCTGACCTAAAAGGTTATTCACTAAAGCTGGTAATGCTTGCGTGATTGGATTGATATAAGGTGCCCACTGACCGTTCACTTCTGCACAATCACCTAAAGCAAAAATTGCTGGATCACTACTACGGTGATCAAGTCCAGTACAAATTCCGCGTGCTGTTTCTAGACCAGCGGCTTGAGCAAGTGCAATATTGGGTCTTAAACCGACTGCACTTAATACCAAGTCAGTTTCAACGGATTGACCATCTTGGAGAGTTAATTGGTAACGCCCATCTGCAGATTGAATAGAACGGATACTATTTTGTAATTTCCACTCTACGCCTAACTCACTTAGCGCATTTTGTAGAGCATGTCCTAAAGGTTCTGGAATAAGACGTTCCATCGCCCATTTACCTAGCCCAACAACTGTAACTTTGACGCCATGTGCGGCTAAATCATTAGCGAACTCACAACCAATGAGACCATCCCCAAGAATTGTGACATGTTGTTTATCTGATAATTGCTGACGGAAACGGCGATAATCCGCTAGATCATTTACGCTTAATGTTGCCGTAGAATCACCATCAATAGGAATTACTACTGGCGTTGCGCCTGTAGCAAGTACGAGTCTACCGTAAGGATAATCGCCAATTGTGGTTTGAAGCTTTTTATTAGCCCGATCAATATGAGTCACTTTTGTATGTGGATAAACACGAATATTTAAGCGTTGTTCCCAACTAAGAGCGGTCTCACGGACTAAACTTTCACCGTCTTTACCTAATGCTAAAGCATTAGATAAAGCTGGTTTGCTATATAAGGCACCATCATCAGCAGTAAATACAGTAATAGACAAGTCTGGAGATTGTGCACGTAAAGTTGAAGCCACTTGATAGCCGGCATGACCGCTACCAATAATCACAACGGGTTCAATCACTGCAGCTGCTGCCACTTGAGGAATTTCGTCCTCTTCAACATCTGTGATATCGAGCATTTCAAAATCAGCTTTACCCACTTGACACTCTGGACACATCCAGTCATCAGGGATATCTTCCCATTTCGTTCCTGGTGCTATCCCATCATCAGGCCAGCCTTTAGCTTCATCATAGATCCAGCCACAGACAATACATAACCACTTTCTCATCTTGTCTATTTCCTTATTTCTTACAAATTACACGCTATGCTTCAAACGAATACCGATATTGCGAGTTTGAACATAACTGTAGATGGCTTCCTGCCCTTTTTCGCGACCAAAACCAGATAAGCCCACACCACCAAACGGTGTTTCGATTCCGCCAGCAAACCATTCATTAACAAATACTTGGCCTGCAATAAGACGATTTGCTACTCGAAGTGTTTGATTCAGATTTTCACCAAATACACCAGCTACAAGGCCAAAGTCCGTACCATTTGCGATTGCAACTGCTTGGTCTTCATCATCAAAAGGCATGATCACCATGACAGGACCAAAAACTTCTTCTTGAGCAATCGACATGTCATCTTTTGCTTCAATAATCGTTGGCAGGACGAAGTAACCTTCTAGATCTGCTGCTTTACCGCCCGTTAGAACTTTTGCACCTTCTTCACGCGCCTTATCAATCATGGCAAGAATTTGTTGCTGCTGATCTTTAGAGACAACAGGTGTAAGTTCCGCATTATTTTCGCCAATACCCACCGTCAGGCTTTCTGCCAGATTAACGACAGCAGCCTTAACTTCTTCATAACGACTACGATGTACTAATAACCGAGACATTGCTGAGCAGACTTGCCCTGAGTTATAAAAAATTCCAACTTTAACGCTACGTAGTAACTGCTCTAGATCAACATCTGCAAAAGCGATTGCAGCAGACTTACCGCCTAACTCCATTACAGAAGGTGTCGCGCGTTCAGCCGCATCTTTCAAAATGCGTTGGCCTGTTGGTACAGAGCCAGTAAATACAATCTGGTTCGTATCTTGGTGTTTAACCACATGGGTTCCAACTTCTGACCCTTTACCACACAGTAAATTTACTGCACCTTGTGGAAAACCAGCTTTCTCAATTGCTTTAATGAGTAAAACCATTCCTAAAGGAGAAACTTCAGGTGACTTAATTACGACCGCATTGCCAGCTGCTAAAGCAGGTGCAAGCGAGCGAGCGCAAATTGATACAGGGAAGTTCCAAGGTACGATTTGAACCGATACACCCATTGGAATATATGAAGTGAAATCTACATAATCTTTACCTAGAGGTACTGAGATTCCTTCAATTTTATCTGCCATACCCGCGTAGTATTCGAAATAGCGCGCTGCTTCATCGAATTCTTCACGTGCCGTATCAACATTCTTACCGTTTTCACGGCAAAGAATTAATGCGCCTTCGTCAGCAATTTCACGAATAGCTTCTGCTGCTTTTAACATCCAAGTTGTACGTTGTGCAGGGCGTACATCAGTTAATGCACCACTATTCACACAACGTCTAGCTGCAGCCATTGCAGCATCAGCATCTTCAATACTTGCACGAGCTACTGTTGCAAAAACAGTATCTGTTGCTGGGTTGATAATTTCCAATTGGCGAGAAGCATCTCGCCATTGTCCATCAACATAGTTGAGGTAATGTTGCATATTAAGCCTCCAATGCTTTTTTAGCTTGGCTTGCTAACCATTTTTGGAAGAAGTGTGTTGGCAAATCCATTTCAGGAGAGAAAACGCCTCCGCCAAAACCAGGTGAATGACGGCCTTTTTGCATGGTTTCAACCGCAAATACATCTTCAGCAAATACAACTTTCCATGATTCTAGAGTTGCTTCACGACATGCATCATATTTAGGATCTAATGATTCATCACTCACGTAATACAAACGTAATTTTTCAATAGTTTGCTCTGGAGCAATTGGGTCAATCATCATTGCAAATGCATGATCAGCTTGAATTCCTAATAATACGTTCGGGAAAACAGCGACATATTCCGCATGACGCAATTGGTCTTCCGGCCAGCTTGGGAATTTTGGCAAATGTGTACCCGCTGTAGCTGACAAGTTATATTTATAACTACCCTGACCAGCGAAGCGATCTTCGAACATAATGTTGTAATGATCTTCAAGTTTTGAATAGGTATTTAGCGCTGGGTGTACCCAAGGTAAGTGATAAGCTTCGCAATAATTTTCAACTGTAAGTTTCCAGTTACTTTTTACAGGTAACTCAAAAGTTGAACCTATTTTGCTACTGCGAATAAGCTCTAAACCGTTTTCACCAAGGAAAGGCTTCCAACGCTCTACTAATGGTGCAATATGATCTTCGAAAGCTGGTGCATCACCAGAGATATTTACAAAGACCATATCCATCCAGATCGCAGAACGGAGTGCTTTTAAGCCATGTTTTTCACATTTAAAGCGTTCATCTTTATGCTGGTTAATGCCACCAACATGTGGAGTACCTTTTAAGTTACCGTTTAAGTCGTAACTCCAAGAATGGTATTGGCAACGAATTACACCTTCAATCGTGCCTTCTTGTTGCACCAAAATCATACCGCGATGGCTACAAACGTTATGGAAAACTTGGACTTCCCCTTCACGATTACGTATCATTACAAGAGGCATACCCATGAAATTAACAGGTTTCACATAGCTCTTTTTAGGTAAATCAGAAGCGAAACCTACACACACCCAAGTTTTACTTAAGATATTGTCACGTTCAAAATTAAAATATTCGTTACTGGTATATGCTAAATTAGGCATACCATTTGATTCAGTAATTGGATTTAAAACATTGTCTACTTGCTGAACTGTAATCAGTTGCTGGCTTACTCGACTATTCATCTGGCAATCTCCATTTATTTTGAATAACGCAGTGCTCCCTGCGTTGGCATTAACTATTCGTTAGCACCCAGTGCTGCTTAATTGAGATTGTGTAAAACGAGAACAAAAGTGACAAACGACTTTTTAGCTAGGCAAGTATGAGTTTTTGTAATGAATCATGAATTCAACTTTTCCACAAAAAATACATCCATGAGAAAAACTCATTAACTCTTGAGAATAAGTAGGTTGAGTAAACTCTATCCTCCTAACTACCCTGTATGATTTGCACATAACAGCTAATAGTTTTTAGCTAAATGCAACGCAACAAAGGAGTAGTTATGCGTACAACAACAGGAGTCCTGAAAGGACTTAATCCCACGGTTACGATTGCCTCTAAGCTATTACTATTTGTTTTCATTGCATTCTGTATTTTTAAGGAAAAACAGGCTGGCGAGTACTTTCAACTCATCTCCAATGTTTTATTGCAGAATGCAAAATGGTATCTCTTATTGCTAGCTACAAGCCTATTAGTATTTCTTCTTTACCTATGTATGAGCCGCTTTGGGCAAATCAAATTAGGAAAAGATAACGAAAAGCCTGAATATAGTAATTTGGCTTGGATATGTATGCTTTTTTCTTGTGGTATGGGTATTGGGCTGATGTTTTGGTCTGTAGCTGAACCAATTAGTCATTATGCTAGTAACCCTTTTACACCTGGGTTATCTGATGAATCTGCTCGTATGGCAATGCAATTGACATTTTTCCATTGGGGCTTACATCCTTGGGGATTATTTTGTTTAGTCGCAGTTGCGCTTGGCTACTTTTCCTATCGTAAAGATTTACCCTTCGCAATGCGCTCAATTTTATACCCTTTGATTGGTAAAAAAATATATGGCCCAATTGGAGATATCGTCGATACATTAACAATTATCATTACTGCTTTTGGTATTTCACAATCATTAAGTATGGGAATTCTAGAGCTAAATACGGGTCTTAATCATACTTTCGGAATTAATATGGATGTGAAAATCCAATTAATCCTAGTGTTAGTACTTTGTGCACTAGCAACTATTTCTCTATTATCTGCCATCAGTAAAGGATTTAAATTTATTGCTGAAGGTAATATGGTTCTTTCTTACCTCTTGGTATTTATCATTATCTTTATTGGTTCGACGCATTATATTTTAAATACATTTTTTGAAGGTATTGGTGACTATCTACAAAACATTGTTGGTATGAGCTTATGGAGTGATGCGCAAAAAGATTCTGGTTGGCAGAACTCATGGACAGCTTATTATTGGCCTTGGTGGATGACTTGGGCACCATTTGTAGGATTATTTATTGCTCGAATATCAAAAGGACGTACCATTCGGCAAGTTATCCTAGGCTCACTTGCCGCCCCCACTCTCCTTACATTTCTTTGGATAGCTGCATTTGGCGGAGCAGCACTGAAAATAGAGAAAACTACCCACCAGCCAACAACTTCTACAATTGTTTCGAATACCCCTTCCACTGTATCAGTTGATAAAGTTCCAGCTCATGAACTTACTATCACCGAGGCAACCAAACAAGATCCCGCACGAGCGGTATTCGTGTTCTTTGATCATCTCGCACCAAGCTCCGATACTAAAATTATTCTCAGTGCATTACTTTGCTTACTCTTAGCAATTCATGTCATTACCTTAGTAAACTCTGGAATATTAGTTCTTTGTTTCTTGGATTCTTATGGAGCAACAGATCCTTCAATCGGAATTCGGCTGATCTGGAGTATTATCATTCCCTTAATTGGTGGAGGATTACTACTTGCTGGCGGACTAACAGCTATAAAAACAGCTTGTATCATTGCGGGTTTCCCTATCTCAATTCTGTTAGGAATTATGTGTTTTTCATTGATGAGAAGCCTACGAGAAGATCCTAAAGTACAGGAGCGTGAAATAATTTATATTCACGCCAATTCTCCTAAATTAGATAAGAAGTTAGTCGAAACACCTAGAAAAGAAACGAACGACTTAAACGATCAACTGATTGTTGAGTAATTAATTATGCGCTTCAATTGGCTAGAAGTTTTCACTTCTAGTCAATTTTAAAATGTGAATCTTTTCACATTATTTTTATATAAAGACCTATGATAAAAACTCACTCAAGAGTGAAAATAAATCGGTTGAGCAAAATTAGCACTCCTCATTACTCTGTATTATCCGTATAAAACAGCTAATGATTCTAGCTGTTTGCAACGCATCCAAGGAGGAGTTATGCGTACAACAAGGGTTGCTGAATCCAATTCTGCGGTTTCAATTATTTCAAAAATATTAGTAGTCGCATTTGTACTTTTTTGCGCAATTTATGCAAACGAAGCAGCGAAAATATTTGCTGATTTATCAAGCGCCTTACTGCGCAATATGAAATGGTTCATTTTACTATCTGTTACAGCGATCTGCTTTTTCTTAATTTATGTCATGTGCAGCCGTTATGGTTTAATAAAACTGGGAAAAGATACAGATAAACCTGAATACAGTTATTTTGCATGGATTTCGATGCTGTTTTCATGTGCCATGGGAGTCGGTTTAGTATTTTGGGGCGTTGCTGAACCAATGAACCATTATGCGAGTAATCCATTTACAAAAGGCTTAACAGATGAAGCAGCTAGTATGGCAATGCAAATTACCTACTTTCACTGGGGATTACATGCTTGGTCTGTTTACTGTATTGCAGCGTTAGCAATCGGTTATTTTTCTTACCGTAAAGGCCTACCTTTCTCTTTACGTTCAATTTTACATCCACTTATTGGCGATCGTATTTATGGTCCTATCGGACATTTTATTGATATTGTCGTAATTGTTGTCACAACTTTTGGTATCTCTCAAACTCTCGCTTTAGGTGTTTTACAAATAAATGCGGGATTACATAAAGTTTTTGGCCTAGAAACCAACACAACTGTTCAATTTATTCTCATGATTACCTTGTCCAGTATTGCCACTTTCTCTGTAGTGCGCGGTATTGGTACAGGAATGCGCCGTATTTCTGAACTTAATATTATCCTATCAATCATTTTGATTATAATCCTTATGCTCATTGGACCTGCGAGATACATTACCAATTCCTACTTAGAAGGTATTGGTAACTATACTTCTAATTTTGTAGGCATGAGTTTGTGGAGCGATACTCAAAAAGACTCTGAGTGGCAAAACTGGTGGACAGCTTTCTACTGGTTATGGTGGTCAACTTGGGCTCCGTTTGTAGGTATGTTCATTGCTAAAATTTCAAAAGGTCGTACTATCCGTCAACTCATCGCAGGTGTGCTTGTTGTTCCAACTTTGGTTACATTTTTCTGGTTTGCAGTGTTCGGCGGTTCAGCTCTAAAAATTGAACAAGACTCTAGACATACATTTGAAAAACAGCAATCAGCTTTGGTAGAAAATACCCAATCAACTACGGCTACAACCCATCCTACAATTACTTCTCAAACTGAGAATAAAGCAGAACCACACGAAGAGTTTACTGGTGGCCCTATAGTAAAAGCGACACAAAAAGACAGTACTCTCGCCGTTTTTGCTTTGTTTGATGCTGTTGGAGGAGGAGGTATTTTTGGACAAATTCTTAGTATTGCAACCTGTCTTCTACTCATTACTTATCTTGTAACATCACAAGATGGCGGAACACATGTTCTATGTTTCCTTGATACCTTATCTGAAAAAGATACTCCCATCCGTACTCGTCTTTTGTGGTGTGTGTTTGTTACTGCAATTAGTCTAGGTTTGCTTTATGTAGGGGGGCTAAAAGCAATTCAAGCTGCTGTCACACTGTTTGGCTTCCCTATTATTGTCTTGCTCACAATTATGGCTGTAGCACTTATGAAAGCTTTTCGGCAAGAAGATATAGCAAATATTAACGTTGTACCTAAACATCCGAAGATTGAGCCTGAAGCATAATCTGGACTTCCATCTCGCAGTTTAGAAGAGAGTTATAATATAAAACCCTCTTCTAAACTTATATTTTCAATTTAAAACAAACAGTTAAATCATAAAAAATTTCTAACAAAGAGTCATAGGAAGATAAATCTCATCAAGGAAGCAATATGAAAAATATGAGACCTCATCAAAACCGTATAGGTAATCGTCATCCTGAACATTTAAATATGCATCAGATTGGCCCAGGTGATTTAGCAACTTCTGAATGGCAACAAGCAGGTCTGACCCTCCCAAACCTTGATCGTATGCACCAATATCGTCTAGATAGAATTTGTGCCTTACTCAAACAACAAGGGTTAGCAGGTATTTTGCTCTATGACCCTATTAATATCCGTTACGCAACAGGCACGACAAATATGCAAGTTTGGTTGCTGCATAATGCTGGAAGATATACCTATGTTTCTGCTGAGGGTAAGGTCGTGCTGTGGGAATTCGATCACTGTGACTTTTTAGCTGACCATTCTAAAGTTGTAACACAAATACGCCCATGTATTTCATGGTTCTATTTCTGTGCTGGTACTCGAATTGATGAACAAGCAAAAAAGTGGGCTAATGAAATCTACGATGTTGTGTTAGAACTTGGAAAAGGTAATAAAAAAATTGCTATAGATAAATGTAATGATGAAGGGATAAAAGAACTAGAACACCTAGGCTTGAGCATTGAAAATGGTGAAGTGATTATGGAGCTTGCTCGAGCCATTAAAGGTGAAGATGAAATCAATGCAATGCGATGTGCAGTCCATGCGACAGATGCTGCAATAAAAATCATGCATAGCCATTTAGAACCGGGCATTTCAGAGCAACGTTTATGGTCATATTTACACGCTGAAAATATTGCCCGCGGGGGTGAATGGATTGAAACTCGTTTACTCTCCTCTGGTCCACGTTGCAATCCATGGTATCAAGAATGTAGTGGTCGTATTATCGAAAATGGCGATCTGGTTGGCTTTGATACAGACATGATTGGTGCTTATGGCATCTGTGTTGATACCTCACGCACATGGTTATGTGGTACTAAAGCTCCGACATCTGAGCAAAAAAATATATATCAAATGGCATACGATCAAATTCAGTTTAATACCGAATTATTGCGCTCAGGTACAACCTTTAAAGAACTTACACACAACGCTTTACAATACGACCCAAATGAATATAACCATTATTCTTTTCTTTATCATGGCGTTGGTTTATGCGACGAGGCCCCTGGCATCTATTTTAAGGAGGCATGGGAAAGTTACGGCTACGATGGTGTATTAGAACCAGGAATGGTGATGTGTGTTGAAAGTTATGTAGGCCATAAAGCAGGTGGTTCTGGTGTCAAGTTGGAAAATCAAGTTTTAATTACAGAGAATGGCCCTGAAGTTCTTACATTATATCCTTTTGAAACACAGCTTTTGTCAAAATAGTCTATGATTTTTAAAGCTAGGAATACTGATATTCCTAGTTTTTCTACAGAAAAAATAGTGTTAAATTAATTCAACCCTTTCTGCCCTACTTGACCAGGCAACTGTTCTAAGAGCCAATTACGAAATTGTTTTACACTTGAAGGAATCACACCCCTGTCTGTCGGCTCTAACATACAAAAATTTGCCTGAGTGCGAAGTACAGTTTCTACAGGGCGAACTAAAGCTCCGCTCTTCAAGTAATCGTCCACTAAAGATCCCCACGCCAGAGCTATACCTTGACCATTTATAGCGGCTTGAATTAATAAAGGATAATTATTTATATTCACTCTATTTTTGGGTTTAAACATTGGATAACCCACTAAAGCAAACCATTCTGCCCAGTTAATCCAATCTTTTTGTGATTCATCCAAAGAAAGTAGGCTTTTGCCAAAAATCTTGTCAGGCGTAATCTCTCCTTGAAATTGTGCCAAGTAATGCGGACTACACACAGGAAATACTTCTTCAGGAAATAATGGAGTTACCTTCATATTTGCGGGAGGTGCCTTGCTATAAAATAATGCTAAATCACAATCCATTTTATGCAAATCAAGAATATTTTCAGTGGTTAAAATTCTTAAATCAACTCCCTCATTCTGCTGAAAAGTAGCTACTTTAGGTAAAAGCCAGAGTGCGGCCATGGCATTGGTTGTGACAACCGTAACCTGATGCTCACCTTGCCATTTCTTTATCTCAGCTGTAGCTTGAGAAACTTCCAGTAACGCACTATAAATCGTTTGATAATACTGTAGACCTGTAGGTGTGAGTGAAATATTACGATTTGCACGAATAAATAACTCTTTACCTAAATATTCTTCAAGGTGTCTGATTTGGCGACTAATTGCTCCTTGAGTAACATTTAATTCATCTGCAGCTTTTGTAAAACTGAGGTGGCGTGCAGCTGCCTCGAATACAATTAAGCTGTTCATTGGTGGTAATGGCCTAATCTTCATGGACACTCCTAGTTTGTCCGTTACATCTTCAACGTAGTAAAAACTACATATGTCCTAGAATTATTTAATTTTTTAAAATGCTTCCTCAGCGCATGTACATCTAGCCCAATTTACGATTAAGCTATTTATTGTTAATAAAGTGTCATAAATATAAATTAATAAAAAGTGAGAAAAAGTATTAAACCTATGATTTTTTCTCATATCAGATAGAAAATTATATTTGTTTTTTATTAATCCACTAAGATTTGAGTACAGATTGCTATAATCCTGCCATGCAACATGATCTACCACCTATTCCTCTGTTCAATCACGCCAATCATTGGTTGAAATGATAGCATTCTCTTACTTTAATTTTCCTGTATCTGAGATTGGACTCAAATTTGTATTTTATAAAAAATTTAATTAATTGAAAAACAGGAAGCAAAAGCTTCCCTATTCACAACTAGCTAACCTAATGCCTATCAAAATTCCGTCCAACAAAAAAAGCCAATTAGAATAAGTAGCTGATTTATAAATAATTTTAATGGAGACAGCGGGAGTTGAACCAAATCAATAACATTCTGTTTTTATTTAGTTTTTATTTTTATGAAACTCAAACTTACCCAGTTTTGACCCATTTCCCTTTTGTACTTTTTAGATGTATCAAAATTTTTTGCTCAATAACATTTAAGAGAAAAAAGGTATTTTTCTCAACACTTTGGACGTTAAAATCTTAACTTTTTGGAGTTTCGTTCTAGGGAACTTTTGGAGCAAACTAGCAGAAAATTAATTTTAAGAATAATATCTGGATCATTCCTAAAGAACGTATGAAAGCAGATAAGGAAAAAAATGATTTCAGTTAATGAACTAAAGACAAAATATGCTGGCGCTTTAGCTTGGTCACTTGGGGATAATCCAGCTATGGCAGATGAACTAGCGGACCTTATTATGAAAGGTTTTAAGACCGCATCATGTAGCTCCTTGACGTCCTATCAATCTGAGAGCCCACCTCTTACTGTTGGGAGTTACGGAATTATTCTCAATGGTGCCCAAAAACCAGTTTGTGTGATTAGAATAACTTCAATGTATTTAATAAAATTTAACGAAGTAGCAGAAAAATTTGCAAATAAAGAAGGCGAAGGTGATCTAACACTCGATTACTGGCGAAGAGAACATAAAGCTTTTTTCTCCAGAGAAGGTTGGTTTTCTGAAGAAATGGAATTAGTGGCAGAGGAGTTTGAGCTGATAGAGGTTTTATAATTATCAAACATTTTCAATTGATCAAAAATTCTTGGTTGAATGGTGAGCTATCAAATCCATCCTGTAGGTACACTTAAGTCTAAAAAGTCACGGAATAAATTCCGTTCTCGAACAATATATATTCGTAGTCACAAAATAAAAGATTGCTATTGGGCCCTACTCTGTCCCTTAAAAAGCAAAAATAAGATCAAATCAAGTCGGATAGATTCAAAAAACTGTCCTTTTAGCGGCTTTTCAATTTGGAACTTGAAAAATAAAGTGCAGTCACAATATAGAAGAATAAGCGCATATTTTGCTGATTGGTTAGAAATTAAGATTTAAATTCTAGCGATCTATGTTATGATTGCGTTGTACTTTGGGGATGTTTCTGGCTTCGACGCTGGTGATGAAACTCATAGATGCATGCCGAGAGCGCATTTTCTCTCGTAAATAAAATTTGCATTTTAATAGTCGCAAACGACGAATCATACGCTCTAGCTGCCTAAGGGCAGCTTGTCCGCTTCACTGAATACTTGTGGTCAGTGAACCCGACTGAAGCGCACGCACACAAGTCCGTATAGAGTCAAGCCTCGGGGCTTTATACCAAACTTAGAGGATCGCGCTTTGTACCCTGTTCGTCGGGTCGCTTAGTGTTAAAACAATAGACGATATCTAAGCATGTAGTATTCTCGAGCGTAATGCTGGCGGACGCGGGTTCAACTCCCGCCATCTCCACCAAAATTCGATTCGGAGCAATCCGATACAATATTAAAAAGCCTTTAAGTTCAATACTTAAAGGCTTTTTTATTGGCTCTACTGTCCGACTGTATCCGAAGCTATTTGACCCAAACTTTGCCCTCATTGGGTAATTATTGGGAAAATTTACCCACGAACTACCAATACAACAAATGGGTAAAACTTATGGCTCTTACTGATAACGAATGCAAAAAAGCTCAACCTAAAGATAAGCAATACCGTCTTTCGGATTTGAATGGTTTATCTTTGATCGTAACACCAAAAGGTAATAAATATTGGAATGTCCGAATCACTGTACATGGTCAACGTAAATCTGAATCTCTAGGACACTATCCAGAATTAGGTTTGAAAAAAGCTCGTGAACTTGCAAACGAACTTAAGTATAAATTTTCTCGATTTTCTATTCATGAGGAGTTAAAACCCCTCTTTCGTGAAGTTGCTGAAGAGTGGTTTAACAATCAAAAAGAAACTTGGTCTACTAAACATATTAGTAATGTGCGCGCTTCCTTAGATGAACTTTATACAACTCTTGGTGACAAGCGAATCAATCTAATTCAAGCCCCTGAGATTTTGCAGAATATTAAAGTCATTGAAAAGCGTGGATCTTTGGAAGTTGCTAAACGTACTTTATCTCGATGTGGCATGGTGATGAAGTATGCAATAGCGCATGGTTATCGTCTTGATAATCCTGCGAGTGATTTAGTTTATGCCTTAAAGTCTAAACGTGTGACGAATTTAGCATCTTTGCCTGCCAGTGAAATTCCCTCATTTTTATCAAAAGTAAAAGCCTATCCAAGTGATGCCCAAACCCATCATGCGATTATGTTGGTTATGCTTACAGGTGTTCGTATCGGTGAGTTACTTCAAGCTCAGTGGGATGAGTTTGATCTAGCCGAACGTAAATGGGATATCCCCGCTGAGCGGATGAAGAATGGTTTAGCTCATCGTGTGCCTTTAACTGATTTGATGATCAGTGAACTGCAAGCTCTTCGTTTAACGCATAATCGAGAACTTTTATTTCCTCATAGGCTAAATAATAAAGAACCTATGAGAAGTGAATCTATTCTTCAGGTGATTAAGCGTACTGGTTATGCTGGGCGTATGACCACACATGGTTTCCGTTCCTTATTCAGTACTGTAGTCAATGAATCAAATTTATTTAATTTTGATGCTATTGAACGTCAGCTTGCCCATGTTCCTCAAAATCGAATTCGATCTGCTTACAACAGAGCGCAGTACTGGGATGAACGTGTAAAGATGATGGAATGGTATAGTGACAAGGTTAAATCTTGGTTAAATGAAATGTTATAACATTTCTTAAAATACATTCTGAATATAATTAACAACCCCAGAACAAATTAGGAACTCCTAGATTAGATCTGAGTTCGTACAATTTAATAACAATATGGGCAAGTTGCTTACTTGCCCATATTCAATGACTTTAGTCTTTTAATTCATAGTAAAGTCTAAAGCCAGAGTCTTTTAATTCATAGTAAAGTCTAAAGCCAGTTTTTCCACCTTTATATTTATCCGTAGAATTCAATGCTGGACTTGGTTTGGCAATATAATTATAAAATTCAGCTAGTGTTTTACAACAGACTGAATAGCCACTAATTTTGTAGACACCGTTAAGTTTTTTAAATTTTACCTACTCGAAACCCAAAAAATTAAAACATCTTTAAGTTTACAAACTCTGAATGAAATCTAAAAAAATAAGCAATGCCTGCCTATCACTAAAATTTACACCTATCCCATATTCAGTTGGATTCTCATCACATTCAGATTGCTTACATTTAGGAAATTGAGAAAATGCAGAATTCATATTCCCTTTTTCCTCAAAATTGAATACTACATTTTCCATTTTTTGCAGATCTTCTTTGAGTGCAATAAGTGCTGGATGGATCATTAATCTAGATGGTTCTGGTGTTCTTTTTTGAGTATCCTTCAACCGCTTTACATACACATACTGCCCATTGTTAAACTTAAATTCGTAGGCATATTCACGAGTATAAGTCTGCTTAAAACCCGCATCCTTCATTACTTGATAAATTTCTTCGCAGCTTAGATTATCCATTTCATTTTTCTCGATATTTAATTTATAGATCAGTAAGCAATTGATCTTTCAATAGAGCTTTACGTTGCTTCCAATCTGGCACATGTACATCCATGAAAGCTTTAAACTCATTATTATGTGTACGAACCAACAAGTGGACCAATTCATGTACCACAATATATTCTAAGCACTCATAAGGTTTTTTAGCCAACTCAAGATTAAATAAAGTCCGAGCAGCATCTGTATTACAACTTCCCCACTTGGTTTTCATCTTACGAATACCATATGCATTCATTTTGACATCGAGACGTTTTTGCCACTTAACTAGTAAATCATCTAATGCAGCCTTTAGCTCAACTCGATAAAAATCATCGATAACCTTACGACGATTATCTACGCTCGAATTTGGACTGACATAGAGATCTAACCATTGACCATTCTTCTTAATGGCATGTTTTCCATACTGTTCTATAACATTTAAACGATAATGTTTACCCCAAAGGTAATGGCTTTCACCACTCATCATTTCACGCTTAGATTGCCTTCTCTGCTCCTTAAAATCGGCTTGTTGTTTTTTTATCCATGCCAACCGCCCAATAATAGCCATTCGCACTGATGTTTCAGACATGCTTAAAGGTGCAGAAACACGTACATCCCCCATTGGGGGATGTACGGTGATATTTAAATTTTTTACATCTTTACGATGAATTTCTATATCAATAGAACCAATTTTTAGCGTTTCGCTCAATGATATTCCTGATGTTGTTTAGCCAACTTAATATAAGCTATTAAAACATCCTTATCTTTGGTTGCCAAAGCTTCGCTAAGCTCTCTGAGTAAAATCTTTTCTTTGGCATTGTCACCAACCCATGCCGCCAACTTATTAGACTGAATCGCATAATCAATCTTTAATGTGCGTTCAACATCTTTGCCAAAGTTATCATACAACGCTTGTTTGCCCAGAGTATTGATTTCATTTGGGTAATCCATTCGAGCTGTAGGTTGTGCTACTTTTCGAGTGACATCGCGGATTTTTTCCAAATATTCTTTGTATTCAATCGCATTCTTACGTCTTAATTCAATAATTTCATCCAACAAAACTGACATCTGATCATAGTACGCAGGGTTTACAGGATTCTCATCTACTATTTTTTTCCTTACATTATTTTCAATTGCTTCCGCCATCGATTCAGGATTTCTGCGAATACTCTCTGGCACGCCTTTGAATTCATCATCTTCACGCAAAATTAAATCGATTAAACCCAATTCTTCAAATTTGATGACTTCCTCACTGCTTTCAGCTTCAATATACATGTCTAGCAATTGTCGCATTGCAGGCTCATATACTTTCATGTCAACTGCATCGCCACTGTGAGCTTTAATTTCCTTACTTAGGTTTTCAAAGAACTTAATATCACTTTCTATAGCAGCAATTTCAGCTTTTGTATAACCTACTTCAATCATCTCACTTGCGATATTGGCATAACTACGCAATAGCTTATTAATTGTTTTATATAAGTTTAAACGCAGTGCTTCTTTTTCTTTTATTGCCTCGGAATTTAAACCAGACTCGCCACAGAAATAATGTTGATAGTCTTGGCTCAATCGAGGTGCAGGTACAGGCTCACAAAGTGCCTTAACCATTTCCAAAGCTGTATCCAAATCTAAACGAGCTGCTTGAAGACGATCTTTTAATAACCCATCGACATCGTCTTTGTCATAACCATCAAGTGCCTCAGAGGTATAGTCTTTAATGGTCTTATCAATCGATTTAAAGAGGTCTTTATAATCAATAATATACCCATATTCCTTATCATCAGAATCAAGACGATTGACCCGACAAATCGCTTGAAATAGGTTATGGTCTGCCATTGATTTATCAATGTACAAATAGGTCGCAGAAGGTGCATCAAAACCCGTCAGCAGTTTATCAACCACAATCAGTAACCGTATTTGTCCTGGTTCTTGAATAAATTTCTTTTTAATCTCGATCTCAAATTTTTCAACTAGACCTGCAACTTGATCTGCGGGTTTCTCAAAATAATCTGCCAACATTTGACGATAAATATCATATTTGGCAAGCTTCTCAGTTAAACCTGCACCCGTCTCCTCACCTTTAATACTGGCTGCTGTTGGTTGATAACTTGTGACAATCGCAACTTTGCCTTTTAAGTCTGTATCATTAAAAAGTTTATACGCAGTACATGCTTGATATACACTCGAACATACGAGCATCGCATTACCTCGACCATCCATTAAACGTGGTCGAGTATCCATATCCATTAAGATGTCTGCGACAATCTGTTCTTGTCGTGAACGACTTGAGAGCACTTTTTGCATCGTGCCCCATTTTTGCTTCAGTAGTGTTTTACCTAAAGAAGAAAGCTTGCGTGTTTTAGCTTCAAACCACTCATCCACTTTTTTCGGCGATTTCACTCGCTGATCGATATCTCTTGCTTCATAACGAATGTCTAGCACTACGCCATCTGCAACGGCTTCATTAAATTTATAGGTATGGATATATGAACCAAACACTTCTATGGACTTTTTCTTATCCTTTTTCATCAAAGGCGTACCTGTAAAACCAATAAACATGGCTTCAGGTAATATCTGTTTCATGGCTTCATGAAGTTTGCCTGACTGTGTTCGATGACACTCATCCACAAAAATAAATAGATCACCTTTGGCTTTGAAGTCATGAGGCAATGCTTTTTTCATCTCTTCAATGAACTCAGCCGATGATTCCCCATCATCATCTTCATTATCCACATGACGACCAAATTTATGGACTAATGAACAGATCAATGAGGGATTAATCGTATTCAACGTATGAATCAGATCTGCACCACTTTTAGTGCGATAAATCGATTCTTCAACACCACTAAAGACTTTCTCAATCTGCTCATCAAGTTCGGTACGATCTGTGACAATCAACACACGACTATTGGTGATATTTTCACGAATCCACTTCGCTAACCACACCATCGTCAAGCTTTTACCTGAGCCTTGAGTATGCCAAATAATACCGCCTTCACGTTGTGCAATACGTTGCTTCGCAGCTTCAATACCAAAGAACTGATTATGACGACAGGTCTTTTTGATTCCTGCATCAAACACAATAAAATCATGAAGTAACTGTAAGAAACGCTTTTTATTGCACATTAAACTCAAATGAAAATCTAACCTATGTGCATATGTGTTTTCAGTGTCTTCTTTCCATTCCAGATAGTGTTTTTCTGGAGTTTCAATCGTTCCATAACGTAGACCTTGTGAATCATTACCAGCCATCACCAATTGCATAGTGGTAAAGAAATCACGAATAAAATCTTTCTTTTGGTTATCCAGATTTTGTCGAATTCCTTCAGTTAAGCCAACTGTAGAGCGTTTAAGCTCAATCACACCTAAGGCAATTCCGTTGACATAAAGTACAACGTCAGGGCGTTTCTTATTTTCACCCTGTACAGATACTTCTTCAGCAATAGCAAAATCATTATCTTCAGGGTTTTCCCAATCAATAAGCCAAATGGTTTGGTTTTGCTCGCCTGCTCCTTCTTTGTCTTTTACACCGTAACGCAATAACTGATAGACATCTTTATTGGAGTAGTAGAGCTTTCGCCCTTCACCTAAAGCTGATGCTGTATCTAATTGTCGAAAAGCTTTTTGAATCAGAACATCACTGATACCACGCTTTTTCAGCCATGCCTTTAAATCGTGCTCACGAATATTTTTATTATTTTCTTCGTGTAGATCTCCAAGATAGCGATAATCCAAATCATTTTTGAATAGCTGAATGACACGGCTTTGCGTAACTCTTTCAAGTTGACCAACACGACTCATACCGCTTCTCCAACTTCTACACTTTGCACTAAATTTTGTATTACAGGTTTAATATCAAGAACTTTATAAAGTTGCTCTTTTAGTAGTACTTTTCTTTTTTCATGGAATGTTAAAAATTCTGAAAATGCTAACGAAACATCATTTGGGTATAAGCCTGTTGACCTAATGGCTTCTTGATCTGCTTTAGACTGCTCTGCAAACCAATCCACTAAAGACTTATCATTTTTACCTGAGTTCCAGCGAGCATTTAGCAACTGTAAATTTGGCAAACTATCCTTGAGATCAATTATCTTTTGGTGTAGTTCCACAAGAATTCCTGCTTTCGACATTTCTGTTTTATTAAATTTAGATTTTGGATGGATATGATCCTGTGCAAAATTGACATCACGCAATCTAAAATCTGGATTCAGTAATACCAAGATATTAAACGTGATCGCACCATATTCTCTCGATAAAATATCATCAATATTTTCATCAGTAACAAGCAAGGACTTACCACCTGATAATTTAATTGATTTTAAAACTTCGAAATCAAATTTAGACTGTTTTAAAGCATAAGAACCTTGCTCATCTTTTTCACGTAATGCTCTTCTCAGCTCTTGTAAAACAGACTCTTGGGAGCTACCAAATATTTGCTTCACATTAGCGTGAACCAAATATTTGATCATTTGCTTTTTACTGATGTCATCTACCTGACCACCTTTGTACACGTGATACACGATTGGCAACAGAGCATTTTGTGAAGGTAAGTGTTCGCCCGAATATCCAAATTCATCCAAAATTCGTACAGTTCGATCAATTGCTTTTTGAATGTTTTCCCAGCTGTTTTTAATTTTTTCTACATTTTCAGCTTTAAAGGAGTTTACTTTATATTTCACATCTAAGTCTGTGAGATACAAGCATGCTCGCATAATGAACTCATTACCAAACTTGAAGCGTTTACCAATATCATTAATGTCTTTATTGAGCTTTTCAATTTTATCTCGACCATCTGACCACGTTGCCACAACGGTTGAAAACAATAAGTCTGTTTTACTTAGTATCGTTCCACCACTGTTCACACGTACGAAAATTTTAAGAATATTTTCTAAATCATTCTCACGTACCTGAAAGTAGCTAATCAGCTTTTCGTCATGAAGTCGTGCATGTAATGTTTTCAAACCCAATAATACTTGTGTCAGATGTTGTTCCCATGCATCTAAAAATGTTTTTTGGCCTTGGTACGCATTTTGTATTTGAGATGCTAATGTCTGATAGTAAACGTCAATATCCTCATCTTTATCCCAATACAAAGAATCTCCAACTTTAAACCAGTAACATGGCTTGCTTTGTTCTTCAATTTTACGTTCTAACTTTTGGCTTTCTTTCTCTGTCAAAAAGCTAAATGGATAATTTTCCGCTTCATTGAGTTTGATTTCACCTGACTCAATAACATAAGGTAAATTCAGTAAATCAAGATATAGGCGTTTTTCAGGGTAAGCATTTGGATTTGACTTCCATGCATAGCTGTTTTTAGTTTTGTGAAATCCGTTAAAACCAATATACATTGAGCTTAGTCGTTGTTGTCCATCCAGCACACCAATGATTTGCTCATGGCTAAAAGCCCCTTCTTTACGACGGTTGTAGGGAGTTCGTTCATCATAGTCTTTTAAAAACTCATAGAACACATAGTCTTTTGCTACTTTGGCATCTAGTTCCCAAAATAGAAAAGCCCCGATGGGATAACCACGCATAATGGAATCAAATAGGCGTTCAATTTGTTCTTTTTTCCATACAAACTTACGTTGTAAGGCTGGTAAAAACACTTTGTTTTGCTCTATTTGTCGAGTCACTTCTCGAATTGATAACGTGCTATACCCCATAACTCCCCCTCTTTTTAATATTTTAAGCCGTACTTAAACTAAACGTGTTTTACCCGTTAAAAGCTCTTGCATCATGCCCAATTTGATCTTTCTTAACTTTTCGATTTTCTGCTGAGACAATTCAATTTCATTTTCTAAATCCACTAAGATGCTGGATATTGCAATCTGTTCACTAACTGATGGATAAAAAATCTTATACGGTAAAATATGTTTATTATTAATTTGGGGTATTGATGTAGTATCAGCAACCTTATCCAACCCGCCATAAGACAAAGAATATAATAAATAATTTGGATTCAATTCATGACTGCACGATAAAGCCATTAGATTAGTATCCATACAAGCATTGACTTTCAAGATTCTAATTTTATTCGATAAAATAGATGCTCCCCTTTTAGGGAAAATCAAACTTCCAGCCAAAATTGTTTTACCTAATTTGACAGAGTAAGGAGTTGATTCAGCATAAAAGTTTCCATTATTTAGCTGTTCAACCTTGAAATAAGGTATACCGTCGTTTACAAAGTTAAATTTACTAGGACTTTCTCCACTTGTTATCTCAACTAGTTCACCTAATTTTTTAACCTCCCAATCTTCAGGAATCTGACCTAACTCACTGTCTTTATAACCTTTAGACGTACTATCTTCACGCAAAGCAAATTCAGGCAAACGAGTTTTACCTGTTAAAAGCTGTTGCATGGTTGCGGTTTTAATGGCTTGTTTTTTCTCAATGAGTTTTTCAAGTTCAGAGATTAAAGCATCGGTATCGGATAAAGCTGAGGCGATTTTTTGTTGTTCATTCAATGATGGAATCAAAATAGAGATAGATTTAACAATGTTTCCACTAAGATTTTCTTGACCACCAGCATTACTTAAATCACGAATAGCTTCATATTTTGAGTTTAAAAACGATAATATATAATTAACATTATATTTATCATCTACTTTGATAGCCGCACAAGCTTGATTAATTGTAGCTCCAAAAACTAATTTACCTACTTTTCCTCGTGTCTTTCCTTGACCATACATCGCCATCAAGATAGTTTCTTTTTCGCACCATTTCGCTGAAGAATTTTCATAGCCTTTTGACGTTATATATTCTTGAGCTTCTTTTATCTCACCTCCATTTATTAGGGTAGTAGTCACCCACGGTATTAAACCACCCCAATACTCACCAACTTTTCGATTAGGTGTTCCACCTGAATAGATCGAACTTATATCACCTAATTTTTTAACATCCCAATCGCTAGGAATAACTCCAACTTCTGTCTTTTTATAACCTTTAGGAATGTGTTTTTCATCTACAAGCGTTTGATTATTCTGAGTCATTGTTACCACTCCAAACCCATTGCTTTTAAATGCTCAGCCACTTTGGCACTTAAATCTTCAACATTTTGGGTAATTTGCGGTAATGGTTCTGCATAGCGCTCATTAAGCTCTTTCACACGATTTGCCAATTGCTGGGTTACACGCTCAATCTCAGCATCAATACTACTATTTAAAGTGGCAAACCATTTATCTTGAACGACCAAATCTTTGATTTCATCTTCAATTAAAGTTGGGTACTTATTAAAGACTTTAATATCTAAAGCTACCTGTAACTCTTGCACTTTTCTCTTTAAAGCCGTTTCAGCTTCAAACAACTTTTGAGCATTTTTCAGGACTTGCTTTTCTTCGGCATCAACTGCAAGCTTTAAACGAACTTTCACCGTTGCCAAAGTCACCTTATCTTTATCGTTTAAGGCTTCAAGTAATAAACCTTCATCAGCAGTATGTTCTTCAATAAAGCTTTCCAACTCTTGCGTTGCAATATCAAGTTCAGCCTGTTTCGCATCTAATACCTTTTGCTCTGTCGCAAAATACTTCGTCACAATCAAATGCGGTGGAATGACTTCGGCTTTATACCTAATTTTTGCAATGACTAAATCAGGAACTTCTTTTAACTTGTTGTCCTTCTCAGCGGTTAAATTACGAATGACCTGCGCACCTTGCCAACCATCTTGGGTAATGACCGAGATATCATCCAATAACACCTCATCCCAATACTCCATAAAGATTTGGTAGATCTCATATTTAGACAACAGCTTCACATCTGCATAACTTTGCAGTAAGTCTTCGCTGACACGGAGCATAATGTCTTTAGGCTTTTGATCTTTTTCAATTGCTTTAAATGCACTGCGCTCAAACCACGCTGTAAATGGCTTTAGACTTTCAACTGCAAAGGTCTTAAATTCAGCATGCTCTAAAATGGTTTTCTTCACTTCATTGGCAGCTACCAAGCAACGCCCATAACCTTCACGGTCTTTTTCAAACAAGCTGGCGCGAACATTCGGTAAAACATCCCAATAGTTTTGCAGCGCATCAATATCACGCTTTGGAATACCACCTTTTAAATGCGCACTCAGATCATGTAGATCTTCAGCTTCACTAGAATCGATATAACGTGGAATATTCAGGTTATATTCATTTGCGACAATGGCATGAATATTGACTTTACGGCTATAGCCCTCAAGCACTAATTCTTTGGTAAATACATCGACAATTTTGTGAATGTCCTGATGGCGCAAGCGGTTTTTATTGCCATCTTTAACAAAACCTTTGCTGGCATCAATCATAAAGATGCTTTGACCATCAAGCACTTCACCTTCTTCATTAAACTGAATAGGTTTAGCCGCAGCTTTATCAATCACAATAATCGATGCTGGAATACCTGTACCATAGAACAAGTTTGCAGGTAGACCAATAATGCCTTTAATGTAGCCTTGCTTAATTAGGTTTTCACGGATTCGTGCTTCAGCATTACCACGGAATAAAACACCATGTGGCAAGATCACCGCAGCTTTACCAGTACTTTTTAGACTTTTCAGGATGTGTAATAAAAAGGCAAAGTCACCATTCTTTTCTGGTGGTACACCCCACACAAAGCGGTCAAACTCATCACTCGTTGGTGTTAAACCGTTTGTCCAGTTCTTACTTGAAAACGGAGGGTTAGCCACAGCAAAGTCAAAGGTCATGAGCTGACCTGCTTCATCTTTATATTCAGGCGAAGATAGCGTATTACCTTGAGTGATTTTTGCACCTTCACCGACATCACCATGTAGAATCATGTTCATACGTGCTAATGCAGATGTCGCATTATCCATCTCTTGACCGTAGATGGTTAAGCCTTTTTCAGCTTCATCTGAGGCTTTTAATAACAATGAGCCCGAACCACAAGTTGGGTCATATACAGTAGCATTTTTGGGCGTGTCTTTTTGAATGCCCACAACTTTGGCAACCACGCGTGAAACTTCGGCTGGTGTATAGAATTGCCCTTTAGACTTCCCTGACTCCGTGGCAAAGTGGCGCATTAAATATTCGTATGCATCACCAAGCAGATCATCACCATCTGCACGGTTATCCGCTAAATTCAATCCTTCAAAAATACCGATTAACTTGGTTAAACGGTCAATCATGTCCTTACCTTTGCCAAGCCTGTCTTCATCGTTAAAGTCGGCAACGTCAATCACACCACGTAGGTTATTGGCTTCAGCAATTTTACGAATAATGATATTGAGCTTATCACCAATTTCCTTATTATTTTTTAGTTCAGTTATTTTATCGAATGTCGTATCTTCAGGAATTTCAATAATAGCAAAGTCATCATTACTATAACGGTCTGATATATACTTTAAAAACAACATGGTAAGGACATAATCTTTATATTGACTCGCATCCATACCACCACGCAATTCATCACAACTTGCCCAAAGAGAAGAATAGAGTTCTGTTTTTTTAATTGCCATGACTGATCAAATAAATTCGTTTAAATATTGAGTTGAATCATAGCTTAAACACTGAAAATTATCTGAGTGTTTTTTGGACTTACAAAATAAATATAATCAGTGCTTTATCAACTACCGACAATTAACTCTAAATATTTCAAAATATTATAATAAAAAAACAAAAAAATAAGGGAGCAAAAGCTCCCATTATTCTCGACTCGCCAACTTAGATTCAATCCACTGATGGATTTCATAAGCTGGCCAACCAATGCGGTTTTGAGTGATTTTTACTTTCTTTGGAAAGGTTGGATCATAGTAAGGGGAATATTCATCCATCATTTCATAAATAGTTGAACGTCCTACTCCTATAAATAAAGCAACTTGTTTAATATTAATAATCTGATTCATCTGAAAAGTCTGACCTGTGAACGCACTCATGATGTTTTCTCCTAATCATTGATGCGAGCGGTGATTCGCTCAGATGATAGGTCCATCCAGTAAAATTTTACGCAGTCCAATGCTGTCCAAGCCATCTAGTTCAAAGCCTGTACTGACTGCTGCAAACCTTTCTGAATATCTTGAACATGACTCAAGTCATGATTTTGTTGAGACTGTTCTGGTCTTGATTCATCTGTATAAAACTCCTCAACGATATCCAAGCCTTCTTCCCCTCCCACCTCAAAACTGGCATTGCCGTAACCCTGCCGTGCCACATGATCCAATGCCTCCTGATAAAACCCTGCTGCCTTGCTCTGTTCATCGATCTGTTTGGCAGAAGTAATTGCTTCCTGCAAATTCACACCATCACGCAAAGTTAAATCCACGTAGTAAATTGGGGTTCGATAACTCTGAGTGGTACTTTTACCTCTTAAAGTCAATTGCAATGGCAAGCATGAAAGCAAGTCACCCGATGCTGCATGATAGTAACGAAGCCGTGCTGCCAAAGTACGAATGCTATTAAAGCCTGTGGTTCTAAAGATGAAAGTGCCAAACTCATCTGATTCATCTAAATTGACATACAGCCTGCCGTAAGGTTTACACAGCCCACCTTGTGCCAACGGACATAAATCAGGTGATGGACATGAATGTTGCTCAATGCCATTTTGTCCGAGTCGCTGACAAGTTTCCCCATTACCTGAGCAGATTAATCGCCCTGTTTGTCGGTCAAATAGGCTGTACTCTGCCCGTAGGTTCAGTTCAGGATCGTTAAAGATCATCCGTACAGGTATAGTTCTGAGTTTCTGGTTTTGTGCCTTGACACGTAGCTGTTCATCGAGTGGGTGTTTGACCCAGCCTTCCTTGTTTTGGATTTGGCTGGTAATGGTGAACTGGTCATCCTTTTCAGGGAGTCGTTTGCCATTCTTTTCGACAATCTTGCCAATACTGATACGTCCTAAAACAGGTGGTGTAATTGCTAAACCTTTAATCATGGTGATGTCCTCTATATCGATGTTTAAAATTTTGGGCATAAAAAATCCCAGACCTGTTCGGGTCTGGGATTGGCTAGTTGGATTAATAGATTGTGGATAAAGAATGTGTTATCCACCATTCGGATAAATCTGAAAGCGCCGTGTTCCTGCTTTGGTTTGGGGAAATTGCTGTAGGTATTCAGGATGCTGTTTAAGAAGCGATTTACTGTCTAGGTTGATGGAGTCTTGTGATTTCTTCCACGTCACCGACCCGCCTGTAAACACTGCTCGTTCAGCTTCTTTCATCATCATTTGTAATTGATGTTTCAACTCATCAAAATACTGTTGGTGCTGTTCAACCTTATGTCGCTCCTCTAATAATTGATTGAATAGGTAATTGGCTTGTTCGTTTTGGGTCAGATCTTCCACTGTTAATGGCACTTGCTCAGGATAAAGTTGTTGTAGGGCTTTGGCTGCTGAATCCGAAGCATCCACACTGGGTGGAATATCCGATTCCACACATTGCCAGAAGTGACGTTCTGCATTAATGATGTGCTGAATCACGGTTTCATTACGCGTCACTTTATAGATTTTAGTTTCATGTCCACAGACCAAGGCACAAATATGCGCTGCCTGTTTGCCTGTCACTGCAAGTTGATGCTGTACTTGGCAAAGGACATACAGTGGTACGCCATCTCGCCATAGTTTTGAGCCATATTCCCCAACGGTTTTACATTCCAAAACCTGTACTTCGCAATTGCCGACCACGGCATAATCCAAATTTGCGAGCATAAAGTGTTTATCTTCATCAGGATGTTGCAGCACTGCATTGACTCGACGAACTTTGTGATTGGTGTGCATGCTGTAGTATTCAGCCACCAATGGTTCGAGTTGCTTACCCCAATACAAGGGTGCATAGCCTGCACTTTCATCCTCAATGTTTTGTTGCATCCGTCCTGTCTTGATCATCCATAGTTCCAGCATCGACATATACGGATTCAGTCCACAGGCGGTTGCAGCATCACTACTACCAATACCCTGCTTTCGAACTTCAAGCCATTGCTGGTAATTCATCTGCTTAGTGTTGGCGAGACGTTTTGATACAGGAGCTTTGGTTTTTCGTGGTTGCGTATTCGGTCTGTCTCGTTTGGTTCGGGTTCCCACTTCAACCTGTTGATTGGGTTGGTTTAAGTTAGGGAAATAAGGCTGTAGCGGTGGATGATTTAAACTGTTTTGAATTTGAGTATTCGTATTCATTAGAAATATTCCTGTATGGGTAAAATAGTAAAAGCTGAATTTTGGGCATAAAAAAAGCCGCATCTGAGGGTGCGGCTAAAGGTGTTGCTGTGCTTGTACGGTATTACCGTATGCTTAGGCTAATTGAGCTGGCTTAACTGAAACTGAATTTAGGCAATCATTCTTAAAGCTTGTTCCAGTCCCCGTTGTTTAATGGCTGCCCCAGCTCCAAACCAAGCTGAATCGAGTCGGTGATCAGTACTCATGGCTCGACGTTCGTGGTCGGTGAACTCGGTGATGCTGCACAACAAACCGTAAGCAGTGTCCTTGGCTGAACTCAGTTCTGCCCCTCGTCCATGCCCATTAAACATGCTCATGACTTTCGACATGGCACGTCCATTCGGTTCAGTTTTATTGTCTGCTTTGGATGGGCTTGTTTGATTTGGCATGGCTGCATTTCGATAAAACTGAATAATGCTTTCATCCTGTTCCACCGCACTCAAGTTAGTGTTGTTAAATACCGCATCAAAGTAGGCTGCTGCTTCTTGCTGTGTCACTTTACGTTGACTGAGTTGTTTCATTTCATACATGTGTTCATCCCATGCACGGACTGAAATACCCAGTTGCTGTTTGACTTTCTCTGCATCGAACTTGGTACTGTGTGGTACTTTGACTACACCAGCATTGTTCGATGTGCTGTTTTGTGCTTTGAGTGCAATCGTTAAAGTGTTGTTGCAAACCACTCGAATACTGGTGAATTGTGCTGTAGTAGCAAGTGTGCCATCACAAGCTGTAGCCAGAAGAATATAGCCATTGCTGACATCCTTCCCCTTGAGTGCAGAAATTTGTCCTGTTTTCGCCAATGCCCAGAATTTCTTGCCACCTTTAAGCACCCCTGCGGTTTCCAGTTCAAAGCCCGATTGTTCAGTCAAGTCTTTGTAAAAGTGTAGGATTTCCATCGGTTGCACTTCCTGAAAGCGTTGACTCACTACCGATAAGGGTGCATGAGTATCCGAGCGATATAAAACCCTTTGCTCTTCAAACGGCATAATAATGCTTTGCCCTTTCTCATTCTGTGCCATGTAACTAACATCTGAAGATTCAATCCGCCAATCCATGCCTGCCTGTTGTGCCCAGACCTCGATGGGTTGGTTTGGTGTGAGTTCATTGCCTAAACCATGCCAAGGGGTTTGTCCTGTGAATGCCATTGTTTCGACTAAGTGCGCCATAATTGTGTCCTTATAAACAAAAAGACTGCTGGAACTCACCCCTTGTTAAAGGAATGAAATCCAGCAGTCTTTGATGAGATTAATGTTGATGTGAATGAAACAATTCAGTGAGTCAGTTCATTCTGTATGTTGATTCATCTTAATGTTATATAACTACAATTTTTTTCAATCAGGCTTTGGGTATTCTGTGACTAAATGGCTTATTGCGCTGTCATCACGACCTGACGACCATCCTTAAGTACAGCAATAACTTCCCTGATATTGCGTGGATCACAATTTAAGAAGAATCGCATGGAGTTACCATAGGTAATCGGATTAGCTCCACTACGGTAATCAGCTCTGCAATTTCCTCTATTCACTATCAGTTTATCCATCTCAATACTGTCTGATAGTGAAATCAGATTCAGGTAGGCTGTTTCAACCACACTGGAACCAAAGACCTGATTCTTGACCTCAATACGATATTCCATATTCGCCTCAGTGTTCTCGGGTAATGATGGATCATTCGGATCAGCACGTTCACTGTTAAAGGCTTCCCATTCTTCTAATCCATTTTTAATAAATGCTCGCATTTCCTGAACAGAAGATGTGTCTAAATGGTTTAAATAAAACTCTGCCTGATTTGCAGTCTCCTCAATTGGTGAGGTTCTCAGAGAGTTTAAGTCTTCTTTCTCCACCACGGTTAACTCAGCATGTTCTGTGACAGGTTGGACTTCTGCCTGTGTTGTTTTATCTGGTGTATCTGTTTTTGTCTTATCACATCCTGTAACCATCAAGGCTACAGATGTCAGTATGATCAATCTTTTCATTGTCTTCCCCTATAAACTGTTTCCTCCTGAATGGAAGTTAGTTGCCTTTTCTCTGCATACATTGCTGGTAGTACTTATCTCTAAACATTTGTTTGGTTCTGTCAAAGGTTGCTGTACCACCACGGTCATATTCAAAGGCATCATGGAGAATCGGTCTAAGTTGCTCCCGAAGTGCGTCATTATTTCCAGCCAGCAATACCATGGCATTTGCCATATTGCTTTGTTTCAAACGCATATCCATTACTGTTTCAGCAACATCTGCTTCTTCCTGACAAGGATCATTTGCCGCAGCCTGTTCTTGCCCAGAAGAACATCCCACCATGAGCAGAGTTACCAAAATCAAAAATGCTTTATTGTTCATTGTCGCTACTCCTTATCGACTACATTTGCCAATGGTATAACCTCGGGCAAAGTCTATTTTCTTTTGGTCTTCTTCAGTGCTAATTGGTTTATTAAAGAATGGTTTTCCGTAAGCCTGACGAATCGTATCGTAGCGACAACCACAATAAGCTTCCGTTTCCACGGCTGTTTTAATGGCTTTGTTTGGATACATACACTGTTCAATGTAGCCCTTACGGTCTTTTGCCTCGGATGAACAGCCTGATAATGTTTGTGCAATGATGATTGCAAGAATGCTGAATGATTTAATTTTCATTAAAGCTCCCCTATATTTTTTCTGTACGGATAGTTTTTAAATCTATAGGCGTGCATACACCAAACATAAAGTTGCTCGATGGATGAATAAGAAACGCCAAAGCACCAATTAAACAGTGAAGTAAAATCAGTTAAATAAATGAAATATCAGTACAGATAGAGGATGGTTTGAATCGTCATGGTTGACTCCTTGTGTATTAACAAAGAACTACCACAATCACTGCTAAATAATGGTGGCAGAACGAAAGGGGTTAGCAGACTGGTACACAAGGACCCAGCACGCGCAAGCGCGTCCCCCTCCGTCCTACCATAGAAAAAAGGGGGACGTAAGGATCCAGTACTAAAAAGCAAGCCTCTTAGTACTCTTGTGTAAACGGTCTGCTAAAACCGACTGACGATGTAGGTCAGCAAGCTAAGGATAGTGGGGAGAGCAAGTTAAGTCAATTCAGGCAGTTAAGCTACTCATAATAAGTTGTGTTTATATATCCTTCATTCTCAATTACAAATGTATTCAAATAGACAATTGGGGGAAAGATTTAAGATTTTGCTGGTTATTTAATGTATGAATACATTCTCTGATATACTCATTTGAGTTATTAGATTAACGGAGTTTGAAATGCTTAAAACCACAGAGCAGAAGAAAAAATACATCCAAGAAACACGTTCGCAAAACTACCAAGCCAGTCTCAAGCTTGAAGGAATTACCACTTCAGATAATCTAACCCAACTCAGCAAAGCACAAATTTTGCAAAAATATAAAAAGTATTCGCAAGCAGAGAATTAACGGGATACTGCTATGGATAAGTATGGGGAACTAGGAGATAGCCTATATTGCTACTCAGATACAAATATCCTGAAGAACAAACTTAATATCCATGATGAACAGGTTTTAGAGCAAGCTGAACTTGAACTTTCAGGCTTATCAAGTAGCTTAATCGAATATTCAGAGCCACCCTACGATCTAGCATACTTAAAATCTATACATTCACAATTGTTTGGTGACTTGTACGAATGGGCAGGACAACTTAGACAGATTGATATTTCGAAAAGTGATACTCGCTTCTGTACATTCTCTCGTATTGAAATTGAAGCCAATAAATTACTGAATTCGCTTCAGCAACAAAACTACTTTCGAGATCTAGAGCCTCAACAACTTATATATAAACTTGCTGATTTATATTGTGAACTCAATGTTATTCATCCATTTCGTGAAGGCAATGGACGTACCCAACGTATTTTTTTTGAACACTTAATTGCCTACTGTGGCTATGGTATTGATTGGTCAAAAATAAATTCTAAAGAACAATGGGTACAAGCAAATATTGAAGGCTTTTATGGCAATTTACAGCCATTGATAATTATATTTGAATTGTGTTTAATTCAGCCAGATTAAAAATATGGAAGCTGAAAGGATATACTTCCATAAATTGCACCAACTTTCTAAAACTAAGAAACGAATTTTTTAAGTCATAATGTATAACCCTAATCTTCTATATTGATATTTTGAATTATTAGCTTAAGTTGTTATGGAACAACCAAAAGCCCTCATACCTTTCACACGCACCCTAAGACGTTGTTCAATCTTTTCAGCAGTTATACGAGCCAAATAGCTATAAACCGCTTGAAGTCTTTCTAATCCTATTGGGTCTTCACGTCTAATCATCCCTAACCCATTAAGATATTTATAATTCTTTTCTTCTTGAGTATTTAAAGTATTGGTCATATTACTGCCATCACCTTCCAAGTCTTCATCTGCATGTTTACACGTATGGCAATTCCAATAATAACCAAGCCCTTCCGTGATTTCATTCACCCAAGTCCTACCTACCCATCTAGCAAGCTTACAGTCATAATTACATGCAGAACCATCATAGATCAAAAATAAGTGAACATGATAACTACCTTCTGGCGCATGTTCTAAACACCAAGCATTGAATTTTAGATTCCTAAAACACTTGTCTTTGTTTGCCATACGATTACGTAGTGTTCTTACATGCTTATTAAATATCTCAATATCAACCCTGTCCTGACTATCAGCTCGATACTTCAGATCTACTCTAACTACTAGGTTACGACTAAAACGATTAAATAAATCTTCAGCATGCTTCTTAAGCCTATCAAGTCTTCTTTTAACCCTATGTTTATATTGACGAAGATCACTGTCCACTTTTGGTTTATGCACTTGAAATTGCCAACTGAAATAACCTAAAAGCTGATCACTTACTCTCAGTAAAGACTCATAGCTGTATATTCCATCTTTGAATTTTTTAAAGTTTTGAAATTCAAATTCAGTGATAAAGTCAAACAATCCAAGATAATCTGAATAGCTGTGATTACAAGAATAAATCCTCTCAAAGTCATCTAGCAGCTTGATCAGTCTAGGTAAATCCTTTCGCTGTAAACCTTGTTCAATGGTTGTCTTGGTAAAGGATTCAATTTCAATAATGAGATTGGGTTCATGCAGTGTATTTTGATTCATATTCATGATGAGTAGTTCCGATACGTTCTCATCAGATGAGTGATATGAATATTTTTATATTTCTAATTTAGTTATATATTTCATTTAGATAGTATTTATCTATATAGTATCTACTACAGTTTTCCAGAGAAAAAAATGCCCTAGGATTCATTGAAATATAGAAACTTTTCAATCTATTTATCTTAGGGAATCTTATGAAATTGATCATTTTCAGCAAAGCTAAAGTTATTCAACGATTTCAATGAAAAAACACGCAAATAATCATGATTGTTTATCGTCATTTTTCTTAACAAGTACATGCTTTGATTTAGGTTTATGCCCTGGTGTTAGTCTTTTTTCTTTAAGCACCCAACCTTGAATTGGGCTAAATAAACTCTTGTAACAAATATATGGCAAATACTTGTCTTTAAAAGCTCCCTTAGTCACCTTGTCTGTAGTCTCAATTTTTAAGGGTTTTGACGAAAGTTCGATCACTCCATCCCAAATAGTATGGTGTCCTAGACGGTAAGCAAACTCTGCTTTTATAAAAGCAAGAGCACCACTATGAGACGAGTCCTCTGAATTTCGATATTTTTCATTGCGCTGGTCAATAAACCTTTTCAAAAATGAATCCAAACTTTGATATATATCAATAGACTGTAATTCTGAGCCATAATTAAAAATCAAGGTTAGGTCTGCATACAACGTTTTGTCTTGCCCAATGTCGAAGCCTTTCTCATCCCAACGCAGGATATACCCTCTTAACCAACGTAAAGGTTGAGTTGAACGCCCTACCCGAAGGAACTCTGTCAAAATTGCAGATTGCTCTTTTTTGCTAAAATTACCACCATGCAGACGACCAAATTTCAGATGCAATCGATGAACAAGTATGTCCTTTTCTAAAAGGTAATCAACATATTCTGACAACTTTTCAAATGACTTATCTAATTCTTTAAGTTGCTTGTTATAAATATTCACATTCAGACTTGCTTTAAAACTTCTTAATATCTCTTCATACTTTTGAATTGTTTCAGAGCTTATTGGCTGATCATTCAGATTGAATAATTCCTGCTTGTGATCAAAAAAGAACCTACTAAAATCAGTTCTATTTTGCGACTCAAAATCAGAGACTCCTACTTGAAAGAAAGGAAAATCCACACTTTTTAAGTGTTTGAAAAGACCAAACCAAATACGCCCTAAACGCGTCAGGCTATCACTATAAAATTTGGGAGAACGATTCTTATTAGAAGTGGCTGGTGTTATTACTATGTTGAATAATTTTGCTGGAACCGTTTTCAACGTCTCACAAAATAACTCAATCAAATAAAGTAAGCTGCTGCGTGGAATCTTCTCCTTATGACTGACAGGAAGTAAAACAGAAGGTAAATTCATCAATGCAACTTTATCGAGATAATTTTGGGCTATTTGAGGAAGATGCTGACAATCATAGCTTTTGTTATGCTTAGAAAGTGCTAAAAGCTCATCAAATGTGATCTGTTTTGTTATATCCCTTTGCAGTAATGCTATTTGAGGCATTAAAGACTTATTTGAAAGTGCCTTAAAAATATATCCTTTAGGATTATAACCCTCTATGTTCAGGCTTATGACTTGATCTACAGAAAAAAAGTAGCTGTAAACCCAGTACCAACAATAATAAAGTGATCGTTCATTCCCTTTTTTTATTAATCCTACGGCATTGCTATTATGATAATCTCGAAGATGATTATTCCAATTTTTTAGGGCATAACATTCAGCAGACAGACCAGCCTCCTGTTTCATTTTCTTATCTAACTGAGCAATAATCCCATCTTCTGAGAAATTCAAATGTTTACAGTTAAACATCAATATACAATGTAAATTTAGACCAGCTTTTTGCATCGGCTCTAATTTTAATAAGTAACTTTGTAAATTCTCAGTTTGATCAATCAACTGGTGTATAGCATCAATTTTATCTTTTAGTATTTTGAATAAGCTGGTGTAACTGTCTAAACAATCATCGGAAGGTGCATACAGATTAATGTCCAAACACATGACGTACACTTGCCCATTTCGATCTAATGTATCTTTGAAATACTGAAAATAGCTCTCTTCTTCATCTGACAAGGCAAATGTTTCTTTAACTGTTTCATCAGTTTTCATTTTTGGTTTTAAATATTCAGATATTTCAAAATAAACCTGTGCCAATTGCTCACCAGAAATGGAACTAAAATCCTGAGGGCTGTTCATACAAAATTTATTTTGCTGAAAAAACTGATTAAACCACCAGACAATATTTGTCTGATTTTCCCACCTGCCTTGCACTTCTGCTTCCATCAAATATTGTACAAATTTTCTAAATGCGGGTATCTCCAATCCATGCCATTCAGGCAATAATTCAGATGAATACTGCAAAGAACCAACATTTTTTAAGAAATTTTCTCTGCTCTTAAAGTCCATTTTTTCAAATCTTCTTTTACTCAACACCTCATCATTCTTGATATTTAACAGCCAACGATCATAGAACTGAATGACATCTATTGATTCCCTAAAAATGAGAATATTCTGATCCACCCCCTCTTGCTTGGCTTCATCATAAGTCTTTCTATATCGAGCACTAAGCAAAATATACATTTCTTCTTTTGAAATTTTAGATAAAGTTGGAGTTATATTCATTGAAACCTTCTATATACAGAACTTATAAAATTTTAATTAAAATGTTATTCAGTATTTTTTATCATAATAATCATATTTCATAAATTAAAAATCACACTATTTATAGATATTATTCAAAATATCAGAGAGGCCATTAGCCCCAAAAATCAAACACAACTGTTCAATTTTTAAATGTCGCTTGAAGATTTTTTAAGGCAAAAAACCTCCTAGCTCTGTACGCTCAAAACAGGTTACCGCTAGTGACATCATTAAAAAATACAAGGTGAATTTAGTGAGCTTTAAATGAGCTAATCAAGCATTACATTCAACTCATTTATTGAGCTGAATATATGCTAAATGATGTGCTTTCATTATGCTCTAACATTACACACCGCTAGAGTTTGACGCTTGAACAATCATTTCCAAGGTCTCGCTAAGATCATGAGATACATTTAATAATTTCAAGCTAGCATTTGGTCATGGTAAAATTAATCCTGAATTCAAATCCTAAAACTGGATTTGAACTTGTTTGAAGCCATCTAAATTATTTTGGGTTAAACATGGGTTATAAATTTCTATTACTTATAATTTTTCTAGAAATATCAATATATTAAAAAACAAGTTCAATGGACGCCATCTCCACCAAAATATTATTCGGGATTGTTCGATCCGATATAAAAAAGCCTTTAAGTTCAATACTTAAAGGCTTTTTTATTTGTCTGTTAGTCCGATATCATCCTATAGCGCGCCATTACCTAACACAATGCCCTCACGGCGTGGATCCACTCCACCCGCGTATTTGCTTTGATTATCAATATTCACTTTCATAATCGTCGCAATCCCACTGGTTTGAGCGGTATTGGAAATACCATGTCCTTTTGCTTTCAACGCATCAATCAGTTCAAGTAAGGACAACTGATCATTCGAGCTATCAATATTGGTATTTGGACTATTGGTTGCCCCAAAGTTCACCAAAGAGGTGGCTTGTTGTGCATTCAAATTCCAGTCCAATGCACCGACCAGCGTTTTTACTACATATTGAATAATCGTGCCGCCACCCGGTGAACCTGTTGCCATATAGAAATCACCAGGTGCTGTTCCTTTAAATACCAGCGTTGGTGCCATGGTGCTGCGTGGACGTTTACCACCCTCTACCCGATTCGCCAATAATGCACCAGTTTGATCAACAGGATTGGCACTAAAGTCCGTTAACTGGTTGGATAACAGGAAGCCATCTACCATATGGAATGAACCCATACTTGCTTCTACTGTCGATGTCATTGAAACCACATTGCCATACGCATCGACAATCGTGAATTGAGTTGTACCATGTTCAACCGTCTTATCAATGCCTGCATTGGAATCGAATTGGCCTGCTGGTGCCACGCCCATACTTTGATCTGGATTGATCAATGCCGCACGTTGTTTCAGATAGTTTTTGTCAATCAGACTAGCAATGCCCTTCGCAGGTAAAGGTACAAAATCTGTGTCTGCTACATATTTATCGCGGTCTGCATAAGCCAGTCGTTCCGTTTCAGAAACTAAATGTACGCCCATGACATCAGGTATCCCACCTTCATTCTCTGGATTTTTAGGCGGGTATTTACTCATCTCAAAGTTTTCTAAAATGCCCAGCGTTTGTGCAACCGCGATCCCACCTGATGATGGCGGTGGCATGGTACACACATAGTAACTGTCTCGGTAAGTGGTACAGATTGGTGTCCGTTTTTTAACTTGATAATTAGATAAGTCCTGTAAGGTCATCAAGCTTGGGGTAATTGGAGTACGGGCTGTATCATCCCCGACAGTTTGCCCTGCTTTAGCCACAATATTTTTCGCCATCGGCCCACTGTACATGGCTTTCGCACCTTGAGTTGCAAGTGTTTCCAGCGTTTTGGCATAGGCTTTATTGGTCATGGTTTCGCCCACTTTACGTGGTGTACCATCTGGATAAAAGTAGGTTGCGACTGCATTTGCATCCAGCGCCAGATGAGCGGCATTACTTGCAATTGCATCGGCCAGACGTCCAGGAATACGGAAGCCATGATCTGCCAAAACAATAGCTTGATCAAAAAGCTGATCCCATTTCAGTTTGCCGTGTTCCTGTTGTGCCTGTTCCAGCAAACGCATTACCCCAGGCACACCAATAGAACGGCCACTGCGACGGGCACTCGGCACAGGTGCGGGAGATTCTGGATCATGTATATCTTGTCGAACCAGATAATATTCATTGGCAGCAGCAGGTGCAGTTTCCCGTCCATCATAGGCGGTAACCGTTTTGCTTTCTGCATCGTAATACATCATGAAACCACTACCCGCAATGGTACTGGATTGTGGCTCCACCAAACCCAACACCGCTTGTACAGCTACGGCGGCATCCACCGCAGTTCCACCCTCTTTTAAAATTTCACATCCGGCTTTTACTGCCAATGGTGTATTCGCCACCACCATATATTTATCGGCATATTTGACTGTATTGTTTAAACGATAACCCGATGCACCTTCAGGTGCCGCAGGATCACCATTCTGATCCGAACCGACCACAATACTCGAGCCATCCTCTGCCAGTTTGCTACAACTACTTGGGTCCTGATCAACAATCAGGTTGGGTTTTGAAGGTTGGCCTGTATTTGAGTCTTTGCCTGATTGATCTGATGAGGAATCATTCCCACATCCCTGTAATAAACCAACAGCCAATAAGCTGCTGAAAAAAAATGAATATCTATGATTCACGTGATAACTCCATTATATATACCTGCCTATCCATGCAATTGCCATGCAAGTTTATTTATTTTCAGGTATAGAGGTTTTAATCTTTGATAAAAATAAACTTTTAATAATATTCAATGATTCTAGGCTTTATCTCCTACGCCCAGTAATATCCCTCCGTGTGATTACAATGCAATCCTTATCGCTTTCAACTGGATTCTGGCATGCTTTCTCTAGAAAAAAATAGGCAAAATCTATCAATTACAGCTTAAAACACTATTTTTATACATAAAAAAGCACCTCAGAAGAGATGCTTTTTTAGTTCATAATTTTTAGTGGGTCGGCATGCCACCCGTATTCCCTTTCGGTTTTGGACTCAGCCAGATCAAGGCACTGGCAAATACAAACACAATCGCCAACAGCATAAACACATGATTGGCCGACATGGTAATCGCTTCTTTATCCACTAAATTGGCAATGACACCCAGCGTTGCATCGGGTGAGAATCCATTCTGAAGCAGACTATTTTGGACTTCTTGCGGATGCAAATTATTGACCATTTCGCTACGTGCGACTTTGGCATGATCATCCCAAATGGTGACCGCAATCGACGCACCAATCGCACCAGCCATAGTTCGGAGGAAGTTCATTAACCCTGCAGCAGATGCCATTTCTTGTGGCAATACAGATCCCATTGCAATATTCGACAACGGAATAAAGAAGAATGGCACCGCAAAACCTTGCAGGATTTGAGGCCACGCCAAGGCCATAAAGTCAGCATCAGTCACCCAAAATGCACGCATCAGAGTGACAACGCCAAGCAAGGCCAACCCAAAGCTTGCCAATGCCCGCGGATCATATTTGGTCGACAGCTTCGCCACAATCGGCGACATGGTTAAACTACCAAAGCCCATCGTGGCAGTGAGATAACCTGCCCATGTCGCGGTATAACCCAGATTGATCTGGAGCCACTGTGGAATGAGTACGATACTGCCAAAGAAGGAACCGAAGCCAAAGGCCAGCGCCAGTACCGAAACAGCAAAGCCCCGATGCCTAAATACATAAAGATTGACCACAGGATGTTTTTCGGTCAGCTCCCAGATCATAAAGACAATAAAGCCTACTGCTGCGACCAGTGCCAGAATAATAATGCTGGAGTTATTAAACCAGTCGCGTTCATGTCCGAGATCCAGCATTAATTGCAGTGCGCCAATCCACAACACCAATAAACCTAGACCAATGGCATCAATCCGTAGTTTTTCGGTTTTGGTTTCAGCCACAGACAATAAGCGTATGGCAGCTAAAGTACAGACAATACCAACTGGAATATTAATGAAGAATATCCAGTGCCAAGACAGATTATCACTGATCAAGCCCCCGAGGATCGGCCCTAGAATTGGCCCAATGACCGTGGTCATGGCCCAAAGCCCCATTGCCTGAGCATGCTTTTCTGGTGGGAAAATTCGCATGAGCAAGGTTTGGCTGAGCGGCATCAGTGGGCCACCACAAAGACCTTGTCCAATTCGGAAAAAGACCAGCATTTCCAGTGAAGTCGCTAAACCACAAAGGAATGAGAAAATGGTGAAACCAATTAATCCGAAGACAAATACCCGAACCGTACCAAAACGTCCTGCCAGCCAACCAGTCAACGGGACACAAATTGCTTCTGCAACAGCATAAGAAGTAATGACCCATGTGCCTTGAGAACTAGAAACTGCAAGGTTCCCTGTAATATGAGGCACAGAAACGTTAGCAATGGTGGTATCCAGTACCACCATAAAATTTGAAAGGGCGATCACAAAAGCTGCAAGCAGTAAGCGCCCGCCACTGAGTTCTGCAAAAGGAGTTTGCGTTTTCATGGCTGATTACTTCGATGCGAGATCAATATCCGCTTGCATTGATAACCCGACGCGCAATGGATGTTGTGCAAGTTCTTTTGGATCAAGGGTAATACGTACAGGTAAACGCTGTACCACTTTAATCCAGTTGCCTGTTGCATTTTGCGCAGGGATCAAGGCAAATGCTGCCCCTGTTCCACCCGAGAAACCTTGCACAGTCCCGTGATAAACCACATCATCGCCATACAGGTCTGATCGTAGCGTAACTTGCTGGCCTTCTCTCACTTTCGCCAGTTGGCTTTCTTTAAAGTTTGCATCGACATACAATGCAGATAAAGGCACCACCGACATCATGACCGTACCCGGTGCTACACGTTGACCAATCTGAATATTACGACGGGCAATCACACCATCCACAGGTGCACGAATCACGGTACGTTCCAAATCCAGCGCAGCTTGTTCTACATGAGCTTTTGCGACGAGCACATCTGGTGTTGACGCTTCATTTACCCCTTGAATCAAGGCTTCATTGGCAGCGAAAGTACTTTCAGCGGCTTTGCGGCTAGAAGTTGCCTGAGCTAAACCTGCTTGAGCCAGATCCAAACTGGCTTTTGCAGTCGAAACTGCACTTTGCGCTTTACTTAATTCTTCTTTAGAGATTGCACCTGTCGCAGCAAGCTCATTACGGCGTTTGAGTTCCAATGCCGCACGATCATAATCGGCTTGGGCTTTGGTCACTTGTGCTTGCGCACTGCTGATCTCATCATTACGCACCACAACCTGAGAGTTTAAAGAACTGCTATTTGCCTGAGTCTGCTTATATTGACGTTGTGCTTTGGCAAGTTCAGCTTGCGCCTGTGCCAATTGAATCTTGGCATCCCGCTCATCAACACGCACCAGCACATCGCCTTTTTTTACCTGTTGGGTATCTTTCACCAATACTTCAGAAACTTGCCCGCTCACCATTGAGGTAATTTGCGCTGTTTCAGCTCCCACATAAGCATTATCGGTACTGACAGAATGATTAAAGAATAACGCCCAGATGCCATACAGAATTGCAGCAAGAATGAGAATGAGCGCGAAAAATCCGAGAAATTTTTTACGTTTTGCTTTCATTGCATCATCTGATGCCGAATCTGAAGCAGCATCCTGTGGGTTGGCTTGAGCGTCAGTCATAAGTTATTCCTGAAAATTAAAGAGATTTTTAACTTTTGGTTTAATCAGCCGATCAGTTTAATTTTGAAAACTTAACTGAATGTTAAAAACCAAAGCGCAAAAAAATAGGAGCAAAAATTATTTCGCATTTTAACGATAAAAAATCATATGGCGAGATTAAAAAAAATAACTGATGCGTTCAATTCTTATAAATTGATATTTTACGAATTATTTAAAACTTAAAGTTTGGTTTTTAATTTAAGCATGTTGAAACTGGTGAATAGCCATCTAAATGGCAACATAGCTCGACATACCTATAAAGCATAAAGATATATCCTCTCAAGACTTGTGTATTTGTCAAAATTTGCTCTAATAAGCTAGAGTGGATAAGTCTTTCTCGCAAAGCCCTTATCCTCTCAGGCTAGAAAACCGCTGTCATTTATGGATCAAAATGGCATTTTTCTTGCTGTTAAAACAATAAGCTCTTAGCTAGGTGAAAGGACTATGACATCACTCAGCCAAAACATGGATCTTATCCATCATTCGCATCAAGCCGATTTTGCACAAAATGTAATGTCGATGATCTGTGGCGAACATCGTTTAGATACACTATCTCGAGATACACTCGACTTTCACTATGATGGTATGCGCTTACCGCATAAACAAATGGCAATTGGCACCATCAGTTATGGCGCGAATGTTGCGATCAATATTTCTAATTTGAAAGCCTATAGCATCAGCCTACCTTTTCATGGCAAGCAAACACTGAGCATTCGTGGTGCCAAATATCAATCCGATGCCAATACTGGGCTCATCGTTTCCAATCAGGATTTACAAGACTTGGTTATTAATCAGGATTGTCAAAAATTTCAGGTGGTGATTCCCGAAAAAAGTCTGCATCTGGTGCTATCAGAGCTCCTCAATCAACCACTTGAACAGGCGCTGGTCTTTAACCCTGAAATCTCGCTCAGCATGACTGGGCTGATGAAAGCTTGGTGGAATAACATTGAAAACTTTTTACAACTCAAATCACATTATGCAGAATTTTCTGGTTTGTCGATGTTTTCTGAAGACTATGAAAATTTTGTGATTAAAGCCCTGCTACTGTCTCAGGAAAATAATTATTCTGCGGCACTGTATGAACGCAGCAATCAGATGGAGCCCGCATATATCCGAAAAGTGAAGAATTTTATTGTGCAACACGCACAGGAATCCTTCGATGCCGAGAGTTTACAGCGCTTGGCAGGTGTCTCTAAATCCAAACTGTATGAAGAGTTTCAGCAATATTATGGACTCAGTCCAATGGCCTATTTACGTAAATATCGGTTGCAGCAAATCTATAAAATATTGAGTCATGCAAGTAAACAGCAAAAAATTTCCATTTCCAAACTCGCTTATGATTGGGGCTTTAATCACCTCAGCCGTTTTGCGCAAGAATACAAAGAGGAATTTGGCGAAAAACCGAGTGAAACCCGAAATAATATCTAGTGTGGTGTATTTATAAAACCCAAGCCCAGTGTTAGAAAGCACTGGGCTTTTTTAACGTCTTAACTGGTGCTTAAGACAGGATTGGCTTTATTGTTTTGACGCATCGCTTTTAAACTTAACGCAATAAAGGCAATAAACGTCGGTAAGGCCAAGAGGTAGAAAATACCACCAAGGCTGATTTCATAGGTAAAGATATACGAACCGAAAAATGCCCCAAAAATTGCGCCAACTCGTCCAATCCCATGCATCCATGACACGCCGACTGCACGACACTGCGATGGATAAAATAAAGCAGCCAAAGGTAACAGTGACGATTGAGCGCCCGTCAACAAAGCACCAATCAGGAAAATACTGATCCCGAGCAACAAAATACTTGAGCTGACGAAACCCGCAACGATAAATAGCATAAATGCCATTAAATATGCATATTTGATCACAATGGTTGGATTCAGCTTATCCATATACCAACCCATAATCACAGCACCGACCACTCCACCAAATGGGAAAATAGACGCAATCAAGCTAAATTGCTGGGTACTGAAACCAGCAGTTTTTAAAATCGTAGGCATCCAGCTGGTGAGTAGATAAAACACTAACAGGCTCATGAAACAGCACAGCCACAGCATGACTGATCCCCAGAGATATTTCGTTAGTACGGTTTTGACTGGACTATCAGTATGATTGACATCAACTTGAGCTAACTCAATTTTGACGGCGTCAGCAAAAGCATGACCTTGAACTTTTTCCAGAATGCTTTGAGCTTTATTTTGCTGCTCTTTTTTAATCAGATACGGTACAGATTCTGGCAATTTCAAGATTAAAGCGACCACTAAAAATAAAGGAATAATCCCACCTAGAATTACCACTTTGGCCCAACCTAAATTTTCCAGTAAATAGGCCGACAACACCCCACCACAAGAAATGCCCAGCATAAAACCACAACCTGCCAGTCCCGTGAGGAAAGCTTTGCGTTTTGCAGGCATATATTCTGAAACGATAGTACTGATATTCGGCATGGCCGCGCCTAATCCAACGCCTGTGATGAAGCGGTAAATCATCAGGTCTTGTGTAGAAGAAGCAAAACCACACAGAATGGTAAATATAGAGAATAATAAAGTCGTGGACACAATCACGCCTTTACGTCCAAATTTATCCGCCAACGGCCCAGAAATAATTGCACCAATCGACATACCCACCAGTGCCGCGCTCAGCACTGGCGCCAATTCAGGTTTACTAATCCCCCAGTCATCTAGCAACGCAGGCGCAATAAAACCGATAATCCCAGTATCTAAACCATCACAGAAAAACACCAGAAAGCCCAATGCAAAAACCAGCCATTGCAAGGGCGACAGCCGATCCCGATTGATCACATGATTCACATCAATTGTCTTCATTTTTATTCCCTTAAAGTAGATGTTTCAACGTATGCTCACGTTGAGATTTTTAATTTTTCAAACGGCTTATTTATCTTAAACAGGGGGATTTCCTCTCCCCCTGTTTTGTGTCAATCGTTTGGCAACGCAGCCGATCAATTGCGAGCCGTATTGCTTTGTAAAAACTTTTCGCTATACAAACGATAGTTGTCTAATGCCTGTCCATCCAGCCAGCCTTTAACCGCCTCGATCATCGGGGGCGGGCCACATAGATACATGTCAAAGGCCTGTTCCGCGAGCAGTTCCTGATTCAGATGCTCGTGGATATAACCTGTTTTGCCTACCCAAGTCTCCGAAGCTTGTGTGACAATAGGTTGATAATTGAAATTTGGTAAACGTTCAGCATAGCCTTGCAAACGGGATTGTTCACATAAATCCGTTTCCTGATTGACCCCGTAATACAGCTGGATTGCAGGTGCATTCGTTTGTTCCGCAATATTGTCCAGCATGCCTAAAAATGCCGATAAACCTGTTCCACCCGCAATAAACACCAATGGACGCTCAACCTCACGCAAATAGAAACTGCCGAGAGGTGCTTCCATCATGATGGTTTGACCGACTTGGCAACGATCACGTAAATAATTACTCATCACACCATCGGGTAATAAGCGAATTAAAAACTGCAATTGATTGGTCTGATTCGGACGATTGGCAAAAGAATAAGAACGCCAGTCATCCGTCTCAGGGATCTGCAAACGTGCATATTGACCGGGTAAAAACTCTAATTGCTTGGCGGATGAACTGGCATCGACATGCAAAATCGCAGTTGTCTCGGACACCAGCTCAACCTGAGTCACTTGCGTTGCAATTTTCAATGTCTCGCCAGCGTTGCAGATTTCAGAACTATGATCGAAATAGAATGCAGCATTGGATTTGACTCGCGTTTGGCAAGCCAACATTTTGCGCTCTGCCAGATCACGTTCACTTAAAGCATCTTCGTCGACATATTCCTGTTCATAAATGCCTGTTTCACACTGTCCCTGACAGGTTCCGCACACCCCTTCACGGCAATCCAGCGGTAAATTAATGCCCTGACGAATGGCAGCATTAAGTAACAGTTCATCTTCATGTACCGAAATGAAGAAGGTTTTCCCATCGGCAAAATTAAGTGCAACTGAATGTCCCATCATGATGCTCCCTTAAACATGATAAAAATCCAACACCGAATCAATTTTGTCATTTAGCAAAATCGTGTGCTGACGACGAATACGGAATCCTTCAGCCGTTTGTCTTAACAAGTAAGTGGCATGTCCATAGAAACAACCTTCCAACCCTTGACGGTTATATAAGGTACTCCAACCGACTCTGGCTTCGATCAAACCATCTGGTAGGCTTTTGACCTGTACATTTTGAATACTGTGCTGAGTGCGTGGTAATGGTGTCGCCGATGCCGCTTTCCCTGTACGGATACGGAATACGCGGTCTTCTAAACCCGAACGGTCTGCATAATAGATATAAGACAGTCCCTGATTTGGATCTTCAACATACTGATGATCATCAATCCATTGTGGAATGTGATATTCACTATCTTCATCATACAGTTCCAGATAGGCATCCCAGTCATAAAGGTCGCATAACTCTGATTTTTGATAAAGGAATTGTGAAACGGCAAAATGTAGTTCAGCAGTCATGACTTATACCTCTTCCGTTGCTGTATCAAGTTGATAAGTAATATCCTGCATTTTTAAAGCTTTGCGATTTAAACCATCCAGCATTAAACGTTGCCAATGACCATGCTGATTGACATATAACCCCTCATGCGTCAGCTCACGCCCCGTAATCACGGGTTTGATCCCCAAGTCTTGTGCATTTTGGGTCATGTCATAACACCAATTATGATGACCACGAGAAATATCACTCCAGCGTTCCAGACGCGCCTGAAAACCTTTTTGCTGTTCACGGAACTCCACCAAATCATCTGGCGTACCTAATCCAGAGACATTGAAAAAGTCTTCAAACTGGCGAATACGGTTACGACGCGCTTCGGTTGACTCCCCTTTTACAGCGAGACACTGGCTAATCACTTCGGTTTTATTCCATGCCACTGGACGCACAATGCGCAGCTGTGAACTGATCTGATCCATAAAGAATAAGCTTGGATAGAGGTTTAAGTTTCTTAGGCGATGCATGGCCCATTCCGCACGCTTGACACCATATTTTTCCAGCAGATAAGGCATTACGGTGTCATAACCTGGACGGACCGCAGGATTTGGCATATCGCTGAATAAAACGCTGTGACCATTTTTAAAACTGAACCAGCCATCATCAGTCTGGTTATCACCTGCGCCTAATTTGCTGTAATCCAGAGTATCCATATCATCACCTTTAGCTGCATTGACTTGCTGGCGATGTTGCACAGTGGAGACATAGTTATAGTGCACGGTACTGACGTGATAGCCATCCAGTCCATTTTCATTTTGCAGCTTCCAGTTTCCTGCAAAGGTATAGGCCGACTTGCCTTGCAGGACTTCTAACTCGCCAGTCGGTGACTGCTCTACCATTAAATCCAGAAAGACTTTGGCATCCCCCAAGAAGTCTTCAAGGCTATCCGTTGCCTGTGTATCCAGACTGACAAAAACAAAACCACGATAACTGGCAATACGTCCTTGTTTGAGACCACGGCTGGACTTATCAAAATCTTCACAATATTCAGCAGGTGCTTTGACTTTGACCAAACGGCCATCTGATTTATAGCACCATGCATGGAACGGGCAGGTAAACGTGGATTGATTACCTTTGGCAACGCGCGTCAAGGTCGCACCCCGATGTTCACAGGCATTGATCATGGCATGCAGTTGGCCTTGACCATCACGGCTAATAATTAACGGTTGTCGTCCAATCTGAACCGTCAGGAAATCATGATTGTTAGGAATTTCGCTTTCGTGGCAGGCATAAATCCAGACTTTTTCAAAAATGAATTCCATTTCCAAATCGAAAAGTTCAGCTTCAGTGAACATATCACGTGCAATACGAAATACCCCATCCTTAGGGCGAAAGTCGAGACAGCCTGTAATAAAATCCTGCCATTCGGCAATATTACGTGTCGTCATTTTTATGTCCTCCAATCAATAAAAACCTTTTCTTGATTGAAGCGTGATTTAGTTCTTGGCTCTATCCACTTTTTCCAGATCTCTATCCAATTTGTGAATAATTTTGGATCAGCTCGCCATGACATGTTTCACGGGAGAACAGCAGAATTGACTCGTATAAAAATAGAATTGAAAGGAGCAAAAGATGGACTGGGAAATGAAAGCCACCTCTCACACTTTGCATGAGAGGTGCTTAATATTTTTATTTTAAGAATTAATAGGCATACGATGCAATTGCAGTCGCAATGGGTTTATCTTCGTCATTCACCATGGTCATGCGCATAGTGCATCCTTTACGCCCCAAACGTAAGGTTTCGGCACGCGCAATAAAATATTTACCACGTCCTGGCGCCAGATAATCGACACGCATATCCACCGTGGCTAAGCGTGATACTTTTTTGATGGTATCAGGCAAATCTTCTGGTGAGGCACGGCGATAAAGCTGCTCCATTGCTGCCACACCACCAATACTGTCCAGAATCGTGGCAGCCACGCCACCATGTAAAATCTGAAATGCCAGATTCCCGACCAGTTCTGGCTGCATCTCCACATAGGCTTCAATTTGATCATCGACCACTCGCATGACCATGCCACTGTATTTAAAAAATGGACAGGCATTAAATGCTTTACATAACTGTTTCAAGACCACTTGGTGATCTGCCTTTGCACCTAACTGAATATTGCCAGTCCAGTTTTTCTTTACATCATTCATACGCGGCCTACACTCAATGGAAAGAATAACTTTCCATTATTTTGCACAAATCTAAAAATATGGGGCTACAATAGCGGGGTTCGTAATTGAGCAAAGTCGCCAAGCTCTCCCTCGCGTGACTTAATACCTCAATTATTCCCCTAGTGTAATACTGAACATCGAGATTGTTATGACTTATACGTTCAATCGTCCAGCTTTTCCTGCGACTCGCATGCGCCGTATCCGTAAAAATGACCAACTTCGTGCCATGGTCAGCGAAACACATTTAACGGCAGATCACTTGATTTATCCAGTGTTTGTATTACCAGGACAACAACAAACTCAAGACATTCCAAGCATGCCAAATGTGCAGCGTTTGTCAGCTGATTTACTACTTAAAAAAGCAGAAACCCTGCTTGAACTCGGTGTATCCAAACTTGCTTTATTCCCTGTAACACCACAAGAAGATAAAAGTTTAACAGCGGAAGCCGCTTGGGACGAAAATGGTTTAGTTCAAACGACTTGCCGTCTACTCAAAAAAGAATTACCAGAAATGGTGCTGATTACCGATGGCGCTCTTGACCCTTATACCACACATGGTCAAGACGGCATTATTGATGACACAGGTTATGTGTTAAATGATGAAACTGTCGAATGCCTAGTGAAACAGGCACTCAGTCATGCTGCGGCAGGTGCCGATGTAATTGCACCAAGTGACATGATGGATGGCCGTATCGGTGCGATCCGCCAAGCGCTTGAGCAAAATGATTTTATCTATACCAATATCATGGCGTACTCAGCAAAATATGCTTCTAGTTTCTACGGCCCTTTCCGTGATGCGGTCGGCTCTGCCAGCAACCTGAAAGGTGGCAATAAATACAATTACCAAATGGATATTGGCAACCGTGCCGAAGCACTTCATGAAATTGCACTTGATCTACAAGAAGGTGCAGATATGGTGATTGTTAAACCAGGGATGCCTTATCTGGATGTGGTACGTGAAGTAAAAGATACTTTTGGCGTGCCAACTTTCCTCTATCAGGTGAGTGGTGAATATGCCATGCTTGCAGGTGCGATTCAGAATGGCTGGTTATCTGACAGCGTGATTCTGGAATCTTTGATGTGCTGCCGTCGTGCAGGCGCTGATGGGATTTGGACGTATTTTGCGGAAGATGCAGCGCGTAAATTAAAAGAGATGAGATAATTTCTTTTAATCTAGAATGTTCTTAAATTTGATACGCGGAAACGTCATCTGCAACCTGAACGAGGTTTAACAAAGCAAAGCTTTGTCCGAGTGTAAGACAAACGCAGTGCGTAGTTTATATCGAAAGATAACCATGACCTTAAGTTTTGCAGATGACAATGCCTTTGCTTACTTTGGGCAAAACCAAAGTAAGTCCAGCTGAAGGCTAAGCCTAAAATAGATTGAGAACTCGGCAAGACTCTGCCGTGTATTTATTCTTATTAATTTAGATCAAATTTGGGTGCTCAACAAAATTAAGCAAATAAAACTGGTTTAACTTTATCATGCATATTGCCATCATTGGTGCGGGTATTAGCGGCTTAATGTCAGCATTGGAACTAGCTGAACAAGGCTGCTCTGTCGATATTTTTGACCAACAACAAGCAGGCCAAGCCGCATCATGGGCAGGTGGAGGCATTCTCTCCCCGATGTATCCATGGCGTTATGCACCCGAAGTCAACCAACTGGCTCAATACGGTAAATCACTCTATCAAGAGTGGAATGAGAAGCTCCTCCCCATTACTGGCATTGATTTTCAGATCCACGATACAGGCATGCTGATCTTTGATCAGGAAGATTTCGAAGTTGGCTTGAATTATGCCACTCGATATCAGGAACCAATGCAGCAATGCGAGTTGCTCAATCGCTCCAAACTCGAACAGATTAATCCTTATATTTCCCAACAATTTCAACAAGCAATCTATTTTCCCCAACTCTCGAATGTCCGCAATCCACGTTTATTACAATCCCTAATCAGCTATTTAAAACAACATCCATTGGTCCGTTTTTTTGAACATTGTCCTGTTGAAAAATTAATTATTCAGAATAAGAAAGTGCTCGGAATTGAAACCGAAGATGGGCAAAAATTTACTGCGGATCATGTAGTCATCACTTCTGGTGCATGGAGTCAGCAATGGGCCGAGCAACTACAACGCCATATTCCTGTGCAGCCCGTACAAGGGCAAATGCTATTATTTAAAACCCCTGAAAACTGGTTACCGACCATGTGTATGAATCGGGTGATGTACCTGATTCCACGCCAAGATGGTCACATTGTTTGTGGTTCTAGTATGGCCGAAACTGGCTTTAGTACAGCAGTTGATGAGCAAACCCAGCAAGATATTTTAACGGCATGTCTGGAAATGGTGCCTGAGCTACAACACTTCCCGATTGTGAAACGTTGGGCAGGCCTACGCCCAAGTTCTCCACAAGGCATTCCTTATATTGGTGCCATGCCTGAACTGGAAAATCTTTGGGCCAATTTTGGACATTTCCGTAATGGCTTATGTATGGGTTCTGGCTCGGCCCGACTGTTGCGCCAACTTATGTTAGGACAAGAGACCATTGTCGATCCTGAAGCGTATTCACCGCTGCGCCTAAAGCAACAGAATTTAATGTCTTGCTAGAATTTCGGTTAAAGCCCCATTCAAATCTGGATATTGAAATTGGAAGCCCTGTTCGAGCAAAGCCTGAGGAATTACATACTGTCCATTTAAAATCAATTGCGATTGCTCGCCCAACATCAATTCGAAGATACATTTTGGAGCCGTCATAAAAGGTTTGCGCTTTAAAATATGAGAGGCTATTTGAGCAAATCGTTGTTGATTGATTTGATCAGGTGCAACAAGGTTATATACCTGTTGAGGATGAGTAGATTGCAACAAGAAAAGGATGGCATTCAATACATCTTGAATATGAATCCACACTACTGGTTGCTGTCCTGAACCAATTTTTGCCACAGCATTCAATCGAATGGGTAACAGCATCTGCGGCAAAATCCCGCCCTGTCCAAAAACCACACCTAAACGAATAATCTTGGTATTTTGTTGGCTAAACTTTAAAGCCGTTTGCTCCCACACTTGGCAAAGCTCAGACATAAAAATGGATTGCGGCGCTGTATTTTCATCACAAATCAGCTGCCATTGCTGTTGAGGATCAATACCGTAATAGCCAATCGCAGAACCCGAGATAATGCACTTCGGAAAAATTTGCTTACGTTGCAGCCATTGATACAGTTGCTCGGTTATCGCAACACGGCTGTGTATTAATTGCTGCTTACGCTTTTCAGTCCAGCGTTTTGCGCCAATATTTTCACCAGCCAGATTAATCACATAATCAATCTGTTGTGTTTCAATTTGATCAAGATCATTCACCCACCGCAATGCTGAATGCTGAGCAACCCGATTTGGCTGCCGGGTTAAAGCAATGATCTGAAAGTTTCGCTCTAACAGGAAAGGCAGCAAATGCGAACCAATAAAACCACTGGCGCCTGTGATTAAAACCGTCTGCTTTTGCATCTTACCCTCATCCTGCATGATTTTGATTCGTTCTATATTTAAGTCATAGCAGAATAAAACTGAATAACAAGTAAACTTTCTTTAATTAGTGAAACATCTTATTGGCCATTCTTTGTGCTTGCGGCCCATAGAACCAGTACGTAATTAAAAATAACGGCAAGGCAATCACCAACCACATGGCTAAAACGGCAAGTAAAAATTGTGGCTGTTTTAAATAGAGTAAGAAATTCTGCCAGATTTCAGGATCTTTACGCGCAAAAATATACAGCCCCAGTAATAAACCACATGCGTTGTAGCCCCAAAAGATCAGACTAAAGCCGATGCTTAAGCGTTTCTTCTCTTGCTGCGTCGGCGCACGACGTTGTTGCTTGAGAAATTTAAACAAAACAAAAATGATGGCAATGAGATAAGGAATTGCGGTGAGCACACCACCCAGACTATTTGGTAAAATCGCGGCCAGCACACCTGCGATTAAAGTCGAGGCCAAACAAATAATAAAAAACCAGAGATAATACAAACGCAATGAAATCATAAAGATAAACCTAATTAGACTGGCTTTAAGAAATAATTATAAATTTTTTTCACTTTTTTTTCATTTTTATGTCAACCAATCCTCAACCAGCAGCGTTATATAGGGTACAAGGTCGCAGCAACCGATTGGACATTGCACGGCATCCGCAATGTTTTCGGTGACCTTTCATTATGACTCTCCATCTTTAACAATGGTTGTGTTAGCAGCCAGAACCATTGGAAAAGATTTTGACCGACGATTTATCATCACTCGAATCGTCGGTTTTTATTTGCCTAAAATTTATGTTTTAAAGCGTATTTGCAACATACATTTTGATCGGCTCACCTTCATCATCTTGAACCGTGGTTAAAAATGTCCAGTCACATTTTTCATAGAAATCATTTAGATCTGTCACTAGATACAACTTTTCGAATCCTGCTCTTTTCATATCTGTTCGAGCGAAATCTAACAACTTTTTGGCAATATTTTGCTTGCGATAAGCCTCTTCAACAAATAAAGCACATAAGTTTGGCGCAAGGTCTTTGCGGTCATGGAAATCGTTTTCGATTATCCCTGCGCCCGCAATAATTTGCTGCTTGTCATTCAAAATCACATACCATTGCGGAACACCATCCTGCTGTTCAATCGACATCTGAATGCTGTCACGATACGCTTCAACAGGAATGCCCCATTGATTGGCAAACCAATTTGCCGCTTGATCTAACCATTCAGGATGATCAGCTAACTTCATTATATTCATCAATGTTTAATCAATCTCCACTATTCGAGTTAAATTCATAAAATTTACTTGAGTGCTCAATCCAGATCGGACAAGTTTACTCATTTACATAAAGCTTCAGCACGTTCGCGCCAGTTCTATTTAGAATAAGTTAAGCACAATAAAGATAAAGGAATCGAATCATGAACGCAGTCACTTATTTTGAAATTCAGTCATCCAATCCACAACGTGACGTCCATTTTTACCAGTCTGTATTTGGCTGGAATTTCGAAAAAGTGGAAGGCCTCCCGATTGAATATTATCGCATTGAAACAGAAGGGATTCACGGCGGCTTACTACAACGCCCAGTGGCGATTCCACCAACAGGATGTGGAACCAATGCATTTACCTGCACCATTGAAGTTGAAAATTTTGATGAAACGGCAGCTAAAATTCTCAGCCTAGGCGGCATTATAGCGATGGATAAATTCGCGATCCCAAATCGCTGCTGGCAAGGCTATTTTCTTGATCCCGACCATAATACCTTTGGTATTTGCGAGATAGATGAAAATGCAGTATAAAATAAATTATTCATTTTTATTGAGAAATTACAATGCCTTTTCCAATTGAAGAAGAATATATTATAGCGACGGAAAGGGAGTTACAGCTTATATTTCCTCAAGCATTTAAAAACAAAATGATTGAGGAAAATGGCGGTGAATTATTTATCGCAGATGATCATTGGCAAATCTTTCCTTTTTTTGATGAATCCACTTCAAAACGAAAAATACGTACATGTAATCATATTGTTAGAGAAACTAAACTCGCAAGAACATGGGATGGATTTCCAGATTCTGCAATTGCGTTTGCTCAAAATGATTGTGGCGATTATTTAATTTTTCTTCCAGATCCTTTCGATTCCAATGTCTTATCAGAGTCTATCTTTGTTTGGTTTCATGAAACTCATCAAGTAGAGCAAATTATTGATCCTTTATTTTAAAAAATGATTAATGCCCTTTAAACTGCGGTGGACGTTTTTCTAACATGGCACGAACGCCCTCTTGTGCATCTTGCGATTCAAACAGCGGCATCAAATAACGGTTCATTTTCTCAAATGCCGCTGTCTGCCCTTGCGTTACCGCATCGGTTGCAGAGGCCAATAAAGCCCGTACTGCAAGCGGTGCTGAAATACAGATGTCTTTGGCAATTTCGATGGCACGCTGCAACTGTTGCCCATTTTCTACAATTTCGGAAATCAGGTTCAGTTGGTCTGCCGTTTTAGCATCAAAAGTTTTGCCTGTTAATAAATATGGCATGGCTTTTTGCCATCCCGCAGCTTGCACAAAACGTACCGTTGCCCCGCCAAATGGCATGATGCCACGTAATACTTCAAGCTGACCAAATACTGTATTTTCACTGGCAATCACCACATCAGCATTCAGCATTAATTCGACTCCAGCGGTATAACAAATTCCCTGCACCGCCACCACAACAGGTTTGGTTCGATGTCGGCCTGCTGTTCCCCACGGGTTAATTTGTTCTTCAGCAAAGTTAAAAATACCTTCGGATATTTTTGGTTGTAGCTCAACCAGATCCAAGCCCGCTGTAAAATGGTCACCATGTGCAAAAATCACGGCACAACGGAGTTCTGGATCATTTTCATATTCCGTTAATGCCAGCGACAAATCCTGAATCATATGGCTATCAAAGGCATTCCGTTTATCGACACGGTCTAGGCCAATCAACATGATCTGATCCCTGATTTCGCGGCTTACTTTACCTAAGCTCATTGATATGTCCTCATTTTTTAAATCATGACTTTATCTTCAAACTAGAGGAACGTTTAAAAATGATCAAGCGGTATCATGTAGTGCTTTTCTGCTGAGTAAGATTCTCCTTTCCACTTAAATACGTGCTACCTTATTCTGGTTCAATTCATTTTTAGATTCATTTATGACTGTGCGTTTTTTTCATACTTCTGACTGGCATTTGGGGCAATTCTTTTATAATCATTCCCGCCATTATGAACATGAACAATTTCTGGCATGGTTACTTGAGCAAATCAAGCAAAAACAACCGCATGCCTTGCTGATTGCGGGCGATATTTTTGATGTCATCAATCCGAGCTCACAGGCACAAAAACAGCTCTACCAGTTCCTAGCCGATGCGCATGAGCTTGCACCGCATATGCAGACCCTCATGATCGCAGGCAACCACGATTCGGGCTATCGAATTGAACAGGTTGAGCCATTATTGGCGAAATATAATGCCAAAACGGTTGGTGTAATTCGCTGGAATGAAGATAAAACACTGGATCTGGAACGCTTAATTTTGCCGATTTATGATGAGCAAAAACAGATTGTCGCGTGGTGTATTGCCCTACCATTCTTGCGTTCAGCCGAAATCACAGGCTTTAATGAGCACACCACCAATAGCCAAAATGCGATTGCTTATCTACACCAACAATTAATCGAAGAAGCCAAGCGTCGTAAAACCGATGATCAGGCCTTGATTCTGATGTCACATGCACATATGCAAGGTGGAGAAACTTCGGATTCAGAGCGTCCGATTATTATTGGCAATGAAGAAGCACTTTCTACCAGCCTGTTTGATGACAGTATCGATTATGTGGCACTTGGACATCTGCATAAACCGCAAAAGGTACAGCATCCCCATATTCGTTATAGTGGCTCTCCGATTCCACTGTCATTTAGTGAAATCAACTATAAGCACCAAGTGGTCGAAGTCACCGTTGATTCGATCCAACCAGAAAATAAGCTGGATTTTGAAGCATTGGCAATTCCTCGAAGTATTCAACTGCATAAAATTAAAGATGAACTCACAGCGGTCATGCAGCAGCTTAAAAACCTACCCAGTGGCCCTATCGAAAATATTGACCATCGTGAATATGTCGATATCGAATATCATACGGCGATTCCTCCACAGCCGAATTTGCGCCAACAATTCGAAGATGCCTTGCCGAAGGATCGCTACCGTCTGGTGCGTATTTCCAGACAATATTTATCGAATGAAAGTAATGCTGAAAACAAGCAGCGCATTAGCCTAGAGCCACCCACACCAGAAAAATTATTCCAGCAGATCTGGGAGAAAAAGGGCTATCACGCCGATGATGAAGTCACCAAAGATTTCTTAAGTCTAGTGAATGAAGCACAGAAAAAACTTGAAGATGATCAAAGTTCTTAAGGATTTGCCATGAAAATTTTATCGATTCGACTAAAAAATCTGGCATCTCTTGCGGGTGAGCACTTTATTGATTTTGAGTGTGATCCTTTGGCCAATGCAGGCTTGATCGCGATTGTCGGGAAAACAGGTGCAGGTAAATCCACCATTTTAGATGCCATGTGTCTGGCACTCTTTAATAAAATTCCCCGCCTCAAAGAAAGTGATGGCAAGCTTCTGGACGTAGATGGTTCGGAGCTGCTGACCAACTCTCCCCTGACCGTTTTACGTCGCGGTACAGGACACGGCTTTGCTGAACTGTGTTTTGTGGCACAAGACCAAAAACATTATCAGGCACGTTGGGAAATTAAGCGCGCCCGTGAAAATGCCAGTGGCAAACTGCAAAGTGTACAGCGCTCGCTCAAATGCCTGACGGATGGCGTGGTGGTTGCAGACAAAACCAAAGCCGTCGAAAGCCATATCCAGCAAATTACCCAACTCAGTTTTGAACAATTCACCCGTGCCGTTTTACTAGCACAATCGGAAGTTACCGCATTTTTAAAAGCGCGTGATACTGAACGAGGCGAATTGCTGGAATACCTGACCAACTCCAGTATCTTTGCCAAAATTGGACAACTGGCGTTTGAAAAAACCCGTGAAATGACCAACCAGCGCAAACAGCTGGAAAATGTCTTAGGTCATATTGAAATTCGTTCCGATGAGGAAGTTGCTGCCTTACAAACTCAATTTCAGCAGACACAACAACAGGTCCAGCAGCTTGAAACCGAACGGACTCAACTCAAGCAACAACAGCAGTGGTTTGAACAACAACAAAAGCTTGAAAGTGAAATTATCTTCAAACAACAGCAGCATGAAACGCAGCTCAATGCCCATACTGCCCTCGCAACAGATCGCCAATTGCTTGAACAATTGGAAATCTTTTCCGAGATTCGCCCTGTTGTGTTTCAACAGCAGCAAATTCAAAAAACACTGCAACAACTTGAGCCACAGCTTCAACAAAAACAACAATATTTTAGTCGCTTAACCACAGAGTTCGAGCAGGAAAAAGTCCGCTATACACAAGCAGAAACGGCGCTGCAACAGTTCCAGAATTTTGAGCTGCAACATCAAGATAAGTTGAGTCAGGTGCGTAAATACGTTCAGGAACGTGACTATATTGCCGAAGATTATAAAAAAACCAAAAGCAGACTGACGCTTATCGAAACCCAGCAGCAACCTTTGCTACAACAGCAGCAACAGCTTGAGCAGAGCCTCCAGAATATAAACACACAACAGACATCCTGCCTTGAGCAATTACAGCAAAGTGCCCACTTCTCAATTTTAGATAAGGGCCTGCATGCTCATGTACAACAATTAGAGCAGTTTATTCTGCATTATCAAAAAGTTGAAAATACGCTGGGGAATATTCAACAGGCTCAAAACAAACTTGAGCAAGATAAAAGCCAACTTGATCAATTGATCACGCAGTTTGGTACAACACAGCAGATTGATCGCACCCTTGAGCAGAAACAGGCACAGAAAGAGCAAGTGTTGAATCAGCTGAATCAACTGGACGTGATTCAACAAAAACTACAGCATCATTTTCAATTAAAAAATGAAGTCTCAGAGCTGCAACACACATTAAATACGATACAAGTCCAGTATCAACAGCTCGAGCAAAATACTCAAACAGCAGAAAGTGAATTCCAAGCAGCAAAACTCGAGCGGGAAAAATTACAGCACGTTTTGCAGCAGCAACGCTTACTCCATGCCGAGAATATTGAACATTTACGTGCCGAACTAAAACAAGGTGAAGCGTGTCTGGTCTGTGGCAGTACTGAACATCCCTATCGTGAGGATGAAAGTCCAGTTTCGAAAGCCTTATATGCATTACAGCAACAGCAGGAACAACAGGCGCTACAACAAGAGCAACAGTGCTTCCAGCTTTGGCAGAATACACAGCAACAATTTACCCAACTTCAATCTGAGCAAAAACAGCGCCAAACAGTCTTGCAACAAACTCAGGAAAAATTACACGCTCAACAACAAGAATTGCAGCAATATTTGACTCAAAGTCATATTCAACTCGATTTAAATTTAGCTCAACACGAGCTTGAGGCATCGTTAAAGCACTTAAGCGCTCAATCTACACAAACGAAACAACAGATTGATCAGGAATTACAACAGCTCAATCAGGCCAGTAAACAGCAGTTTAATTTAAATCAGTCTATCCAGAACACTGCCTACCAACTGGAAACCGTACAGCAATTACAACGTCAGATTCAGCATATTGTGGATTGTCTCGATTCACATGAGAAAACACTTTGGCTGGAGCAACCGCTTCGCCAGTCACAACAAATTGTGCAGCGTTTAAAACAACGCCTGCAACAGCTTGATCATGCGGATGGCCTGAGCAAACAACAACAGCACAGCACACAACAACTCAATTTATTAATATCAAATCTGAATAGTTTAAGTACGCAACATACTGAGCTAAATCAGCAGTTGCAGGAAATTGCGAAAAAGGGTCAACAAAATAGTGAGGCTGCCAATCAACTCATTCTGGCAATGGCTGGTTCAACTGAATTGAAAGCCAATGAATGGTTGCATCAACATGATCAACAACGCCAGCAAGTGCAGCATCAATATCAGCAGGTAAAACAGAATTTTGAACAGGCACGACAAAACTTTGAGCAACACAAGAATGAACTAGAGCAGCTCAAAGCACAGCATCAGCATAACCAACGATCATTCACACAATGCACAACTGAAATCAGTGCATGGTTGAAGCAGCATGTGCATTTTGAAGAACAGCAACTCAGTCAGTTGCTAGCCATTTCTTCAATGCAGGAACAGCAGATTCGCTTAACGTTACAAAATGCAGATCGTGTCTTGAGTGAAGCAGCCTATGCGCTTAAAACTGCACAACAGCTATTCAATGAGCATCAGCAGCAACAGCCTGAGATTCAACATCAACAGCTGACCGAATTGATTCAGTTAAATCAGGAAAAACTACAACAGCAACTTGAACAACGCGATCAATATAAAGTTCAACTCGAATTACATCAGCAAAACCTTGCCAAGCAAAAACAGTTTGCCGACCAGATACAGCAAATTCAGCAACAGGAACATCGCTGGAATAAGATTTCGAGCTTGATTGGCGATTCTAAAGGCAAAGATTTTCGTGATTTGGCCCAACAATATAATCTGGATATTTTGCTGGAATATGCCAATCAGCAATTGGCAATGCTATCGCAACGTTACACATTAAAGCGCTTGGAAAACTCGCTTAGTCTGGCAATTATCGACCATGATATGGATGGTGAAACCCGTTCGGTTGCCTCTCTCTCTGGTGGAGAATCATTCCTTACCGCCCTTGCGATTTCACTAGCGATTGCCAATATGGCTTCGGGTTCGATGAAAATCGAATCACTGTTTATTGATGAAGGTTTTGGGACGCTGGATGCATCATCCTTGCACATGGTGATGAATGCACTGGATCAATTGCAAAGCCAAGGTCGTAAAGTAATCTTAATTTCGCATATTCAGGAAATGCACGAACGGATTCCTGTACAGATTCAGGTACAACCTGTTGGATCAGGTTCGAGTCGGATTGAAGTAGTTGGTTAAAGCATTTTATGATGATTGAATAATCACGGTATTGAGATCTAATGAATCAGAAGAAAGCTGTTATCTTTGACCTTGATCAAACCTTACTGGATAGAACAACCTCCTTAAAAAAATTCTTAAGGTGGCAGATCAATTTTTTCCAATTAGTTCCTACTATGAAAAAGGAGTTCTTCATTCAGCGTTTTCTTGAACTGGATGATAATGGCAAAATTTGGAAAGATAGAGTTTATGAACAACTCATTCATGAGTTTTCAATCACTCACGTTTCACAAAATACCCTCTTAGCAAGCTATATTAATGATTTTAATAAATTTTCATGTTGTTTTCAGAATGTGGAAAATACGATTATTAAATTGAAAGAGCAAGGTTATCTGATTGGATTAATTTCTAATGGTAGAACCCCCTTTCAAGAACATAATTTTTATGCCCTAGGTCTGACGGAGTTCTTTTCAAGCATTATTGTTTCTGAGGCCGTTGGACTTAGAAAACCAGACCCCGCAATTTTTCTCTTATCATGTCGGCAACTTAACGTCAGTCCTCAAGATTGCACCTTTGTCGGCGATAATGAATTAGCAGATATCCAAGGTGCAAAAGCTGTAGGAATGAAAACAATTTTCTTTCATCCTGATCCACGGATATCATCATTAATGGCCGATGCAAATTTACACGACTACGCAACACTCATAGAAACTATTGAAAACCTTTAACAAAAGTTTCAAACGAATATCAAAAAACAATCCGTTTAGTTGTTTGCAGAATAATCCCTTGCACCAAACAATGCAGTTCCTACTCTCACCATGGTTGAACCCGATGCAATCGCAGCTTCTAGATCAGCCGACATCCCCATACTCAAGGTATCCCAATCTTGCGGCTGTGCATGCTGGGACTTCACCTGATCAAATAGTGCTTTGGCATCTGCAAATGCAGCATGATTTTCAGGCGCAGGAATGACCATCAAACCACGTAAACGGATGTGTGGAAGCTGGCTGATGTGCTGAACCAGTTCAGCCACTTCTTCTGGCTGACAACCATCTTTTGAATCTTGTCCATCAATATTCACTTGTAGGCAAATATTTAATGGCGCTTGCGATTCCAAACGCTGGCCAGATAAACGCTCGGCAATAATCAAACGGTCAACCCCGTGTACCCAATCAAACTTCTCAGCTAGATGCTTGGTTTTATTACGTTGCACATGACCAATAAAATGCCACTCAATCTCCAGCTCTTTGAGTTCTTCAATTTTTTCCAGCGCTTCCTGTAAATAATTTTCACCAAAACAGCGCTGTCCCACTGCGTACATTTCACGCAGGCTTGAAGCGGGATGGGTCTTTGAAACGGCTAACAATTGCACAGTCGCAGGATCACGTTGAACACGCTGACAGGCTTGTTCTATTTGATTTAAAACAGTTTGACGGGATTGTTGCGATTGATTCATTGACACAGTTCTCATTTACGAAATGTTTTTTTGCTTTCCCATTCTTTAAGGTGTTGGTAAGCCTGAATGAAAGCCTTATATTATTCTACAAAATAATGAGACTTTTGAGTTTGTTTCGGGGAAATTATGGATATTACAGAATTACTCGCCTTTTCGGTTAAAAACGGTGCATCAGATTTACACCTTTCAGCGGGTATGCCTCCGATGATTCGTGTAGATGGTGAAGTACGTCGTATCAATTTACCAGCACTTGAACATAAAGATGTACACCGTTTAGTGTACGACATTATGAATGATAAACAACGTCGTGATTTTGAAGAAGATCTAGAAACTGACTTTTCATTTGAAGTCCCGAATATTGCCCGTTTCCGTGTCAACGCATTTAACCAGAACCGTGGTGCTGGAGCGGTATTCCGTACCATTCCATCGAAAGTGTTGACCATGGAAGATTTGGGACTCGGTACAATTTTCAAGGAAATTTGTGATTATCCACGTGGGATTGTGCTTGTCACAGGCCCAACAGGTTCGGGTAAGTCGACAACGCTTGCAGCCATGATCGACTATATTAATGAAAACCGTTATGACCATATTTTAACGGTAGAAGATCCAATCGAATTTGTACACCAGTCGAAAAAATGCCTGATCAACCAGCGTGAAGTACACCGTGATACGCATGGCTTTAATGCCGCACTTCGTTCTGCCCTCCGTGAAGACCCTGATATTATTCTGGTCGGTGAGATGCGTGACCTTGAAACCATTCGCTTGGCATTGACCGCTGCGGAAACAGGTCACTTGGTTTTTGGGACGCTGCATACGACTTCTGCCGCAAAAACCATTGACCGTGTGATCGACGTCTTCCCTGCTGAAGAAAAAGACATGGTTCGTGCCATGTTGTCTGAATCTTTACAAGCGGTCATTTCACAAACGCTATTAAAGAAAAATGGCGGTGGTCGTGTGGCTGCACATGAAATCATGATCGGGATTCCAGCAATCCGTAACCTTGTGCGTGAAAATAAAGTCGCACAAATGTACTCTGCCATTCAAACTGGTGCCAACTACGGCATGACCACTTTGGATCAAAGTCTAAAAACATTGGTGTCTAAAGGTTTAATTAGCCCACAAACGGCTCGTACGGTGGCGAAACAGCCTGAGTCATTCCTATAAAAAAAGGGATTAGAGAGATATCATGGACTTTAATGATTTACTCAATTTGATGATTCAACAGAATGCCTCGGACTTATTTGTCACGGCAGACGTTGAACCTTCAATGAAAATTAACGGGCAGATTGTGCCTGTTTCAAAAACCAAGTTGTCAGGGGAAATTGTCGGTCAACTGGTACAGTCCATCATGACGGACAAACAGCGTAAAGAGTTTGCGGAGACGCGTGAATGTAACTTTGCGATCATGAACCGTGAAAAGACGGCACGTTTTCGTGTCAGTGCTTTTCAGCAACGTGATATGCCGGGCATGGTGTTACGTAAAATCGAAACTCATATTCCAACCATGGATGACCTGAAACTGCCTGAAGTTCTGAAAGAACTGGCGATGACCAAACGCGGTATCATCATTTTTGTAGGGGCAACAGGTACAGGTAAGTCGACTTCCCTCGCTTCGATGATTGGTTTCCGCAACCAGAATTCTAAAGGTCATATCATTACCATTGAAGATCCGATCGAATTTGTACATCAGCATGCAGGTTGCATTGTGACACAGCGTGAAGTGGGCATTGATACCGATTCATTTGAAGTGGCATTGAAAAATACGCTACGTCAGGCACCCGATGTGATCCTGATTGGTGAGATTCGCTCTCGTGAAACTATGGACTATGCGATTGCCTTCGCAGAAACTGGTCACTTGGTACTCGCGACCCTGCACGCCAACAATGCCAACCAAGCCTTAGACCGCATTATTCACTTCTTTGAAGCTGATCGTCATAGCCAGCTGTATATGGACTTGTCGTTGAACTTAAAAGCATTGGTGGCACAACAGTTAATTCCAACGCCTGACGGCAATTCGCGTCGTGCTGCGATTGAGATTCTGATTAACACTCCGCTTCTGGCCGACTATATCCGTAAGGGTGAAATTCATGAGATTAAAGATCTGATGAAACGTTCACGCGAGCTAGGCATGCAGACCTTCGATCAGGCTTTATTTGACCTTTATAAAGCAGGTCAGATTACTTATAAGGATGCATTGAAGCATGCAGACTCACCAAACGATCTACGTCTCACCATCAAACTTTCAGAAGAAGGCGCAGACCAGTTATTGAGTGCAAGCCGCAACATTACCTTTGATGGTCAATAATTCAAACTAAGCCATTAAAAAAAGGGAAGGTTTTTGTAACCTTCCCTTTTTATTTGTTCAATTTTCGTGAACTTTAAATTTTTAACTCAACTCAGCTTATTTTTTACGATAAGCCTCTTGGCATTCTGCATCACTGCAATAACCGTAAAGGTTTAAAGAATGGCCAGTTAAAGCAAATTGATGTTTATCAGCAACAGCGTGTTGTTCTTGCTCGATAATATCATTAGTAAATTCAACAACTTTGTTACAGTTCAAGCAAACGAGGTGATCATGATGATCTTCTTGCATGATTTCGAAAACAGAATGGTTGTTTTCAAAATGGTGACGCTGAATGATACCGGCAGCTTCGAATTGTGTTAACACACGGTAAACCGTTGCTAGCCCCACATCTTCACCCTGCTCAAGCAAAGTTTTATAAATATCTTCAGCACTTAAATGATGTTGTTTTGAATTTTCTAATAATTCCAAAATCTTAATACGAGGAAGGGTAACTTTAAGTCCAGCTTTGCGTAAGTCTTGATTGGAAATCGGCATAAAAAAAGGTCTCTCAACAAATCTTAAGTTGGAATAGGCAATAGAGTTTAGATGCAGTATGATCTATCCTTGAACCAAATGCATCATCATTTATCAGGATAGTGTAGCAAAATGCAAAAAATCATGCTGGCGTTGTTCGTCACTTCAGTACTTAGCGGTTGTTCAGTCTTTGGTGTTTATAAAGTCGATATTCCACAGGGAACACCATTAACCAAAGCACAAGCATCTCAAGTACAAGTGGGCATGAGCTTTCAGCAAGTCCGTTTCTTGCTTGGTAGTCCAACGGTTACAGATCCTTTGAATCCGTTACGTTGGGACTATATCTATAACTACATCCCAGGAACTTATGCCAAAAAAGCAAAAATACCTGCGGCACATGGCCAGCATTTGAAAATTTATTTTGATGCGAATGGTAATGTTGAACGTCTGGAAGGCTTAGATACGATTCCAGAATCACAACCTGGTTTACCGGCATCAAAAGAAGCGATTTTGACTGCGCCCCCACTATAACGGCTTTGCAGTAAAAAGAAACCCCTCATCGAGATAATCGTGAGGGGTTTTCTTTATTAGCTTGATGGTCTAAAACGATTACCTTTGATAAATCGCCCAACAGGATTTTTTTCAGCCCGTTTACGGCGGATATCTTTGGGATTGATGGTCAAAGGCCGATAGATCTCAACACGATCACCTGCTTGTAGCAAAGTCTCTGCTTCAATCTTGTTGCCAAAAATCCCCAAGTGTAAAACTTCTGGCAGGCTCACCTGCTCGGCTAAGCCACTGGCATCAATTGCCTGCTGAGCCGTCATTCCCTCACTGAATGCAACAGTAAGATGAAATTGCTGTTCAGGCGTTGTATAAGCCACCCAAACTTGTTTTGCCTGTTCCATTAGATCACTTGCCCAACAACCGCAATAATCGCGACTACAATTGAAAGCGGTAAGATGATACGGATCGCAATACGCCAAATGTTATAGAACAATTCATTGCTAAAGCCCATCGCTTTACGTAGATGACTGATCTTCATGATCCAGCCAGCAAACAACGCATAGACTAGGCAAATGATGAGACCCCATAACATCAACAAGGTATTAAAAATTTGCTCAACTTGTGGGACTGCCCATACCGCAATCGCTGCAAGCAAAATTGTCCATTGAACCACAACTGCCAGCTGGCGCTGCGCCAGTTGCTCTTTTGCAAACTGGATTAATAAGGCAGCCGACATCAGTGCAGCAAAACCCCATGCTAAAGCAGGAAGCTGAGCCTGAACAGAGAAGAAGCCAAATGCAATCACAGCAAGAAGCTGAGCAATCCAGATGGGTAAAACTGAAGTGGTTGCAGCTTCCTGCTTTTTCACCACAGCTAGACTACTCTGCCAATATAAGCCCAAACCTAAACCACTTGCGACCAAGGCAAGTACTGTCGCATTGCCCCACTCGCTAAACTCCACACCTGTCCAGTGCCATGCCTGTAACTGGGTACCCATCACATTGGCAAGGATAAACGCAGCAACTACACCGATGGTTGTCAAAGCAATGAGGAACTGACGAGGGATAAAAGAAAGTGCAAATGCAACAACAGCAAGAATCGCGAATAGAATCTGGCTAGAAATATTTAATGCCAGTTGTTCATTCACCACATGGCTTGCAGTATTTAATACACTACCAGCAAAAAACGGGACGAAAACAACTGCTAACCACCCGACGACACGCCATCTTGGTGAAGCATCGGCATCACGTGTAAGACTTGAAAGTGCTTGTAATGCGGTCGCTTGTGAACGCTTTGCTAAAGCGATTTCAAGATAACCGATTGGCAATGCCAATAAAATCATGGTGCCTAACCACAGCAACCAGAAATCGAACTGACGATCAATCTGGATACCTACAGTTGGTGCCAATGTGGTAATCATGACAAAAGATAGGCAAAACGCCATCACTGGGGCAAACCAGCGTGACAGAGTTGTGTCCTGCATAATGCATTCCTTGAAAAATCTTTGAACTCATTGCGCTTTATGGTGTTTGCAATGAAATATTCAATCTATTTTGCCTTTCTCACGCTTGAAAATCAAAACAAAAGATATCGAAAGAAAAAAGCAAATCACCCAGTCAAGATGATTTGCTGCGCACCAGTTATTATTTTTTAATTAGATCCCTTGTATATCACTCATACCAACCTTATTATTTTTTATAACAAGGGATCTTTTTTTATTATCTTTTTATTATGAGAAGAATCGAGAAAACCAGTTCTTCCCTTTTTTCTTTTCATTTTCTTTAATAATACCAATCATATTTTCTTTGACAGCACCAACATAATCAGCATCATCATGACGAATATGATTAATCAACCACTTTGATAGTGCTTCATGCAACTCACTATCAATTTCCTGCCCCAACTCAAAACGCTGACGATAAGTCTCTATCTTTTTGATAAATAAGTCATGTACTCGCTTATGTGGTACACGATACTTATAGTTCGCTTCTTCCTGCAAACTTTCTTCAAAGGTAAAATGAGACTGGGTATAATCAATAATATTATCCAGAATCCCTTTTAACTTCGCACGGTCATCGTCTTCTTTTAATTCATCAATTTCATTAATATAATCTAGAATACGACGATGTTGATCATCAATTACCTCTATTCCTGTATTATATTCGACAGACCATTTCATCCCCATATCAAACCCCAAACCATATTTGATTTATTGAATACAAATATAATATCGACAAAAGATTTAAATAAAAACGCAGCATTTTTGTCAGGTTTGCAATTTTTATGTATAAAATAAAATAAGCTGTTGTTTTATATTTAGTTTAATATTTTCACCGACCAAAACACTCAAGTATTTTTTAACCAACAAGAAAAACTATCTATCTAATTTTATTCATATAACCAGAAAAATGAGAACTAATTTTTTAATAAAAAACAGTTCAAACATATATTCTGGTTATATCTTCTATATTAATACTGGTCTGCTTTAGTTATTCGTTTTAATGCAGGATTTTCTGCTTCGCGGATTAAACGCTCTACTCGTGTTAAAGCATGCAAAATCGGTTTACCACACTGGAATAAGATCATTTCCCCAGGCTGGTATGCTGTCCATGCTTCGTTATGCGTTAAAGGCTCAGTGGTGATCACCGCCACACGATCTTCAGGTGTCGTGACCTGACTAAAATCGACCTCTACATCCAGATCAATTAAATGCGCATGCTGAAAAGGATATTCACGTACCAGCCAATGCAGTTTAGTAGTGGCATAGCTATACAGGGCCTTACCATTCGACAAGCAGAAATTAAACGTTCCATGCTCTGCAATTTGTGGAGAAATACGCTCTAATAGTGAAAAAATCTCTTCTAAACTTGGCTCAGTATAGCCAAATGCCTCAACCATCTGATCTAGTAAATAGCAAAATGCCAGCTCACTATCCGTATTGCCTACAGGTTCAAAACGCCCGCTAAGCTCAGGTTTAAAGTCATGCAAATCGCCATTATGGGCAAAAATCCAGTGTCTGCCCCATAACTCACGCAAGAAAGGATGTGAATTCTCTAAATTGATTTTGCCTTGTGTGGCTTTACGGATATGGGCAATGACATTACGAGACTTGATCGGATAGTTACGAATCAGATCTGCAATTGGAGATTCTACCGCCGATTGATTATCGACAAACAAACGACAGGCTTTGTCTTCAAAGAATGCAATACCAAAGCCATCACAATGATCAGACGTGACTCCTGCTCGTTGGGAGAACCCACGAAACGAAAAGGTAATATCTGTCGGGGTAGCACAATTCATTCCTAATAGCTGGCACATATCTTTTAACTATCTAACATCTACGCCTATTGTGCATGAGGTTGAGATCGCTTGTAAATCTTAATATGTGCTCACTATTGGACAAGGAATGATATAAGATTAACGTTGCACCATTTTGTTCATGACAAAAGACATGGCAATCTTATTCACTTCCAAAAACACAAAATAATCCAGACATTTAAAATCTTCATCATAAAATGCCTGTTTTGAAAGTTTCGACTGCATGCCTAAATAGGTTTGGAATAATTTTGGCATCCGTTCATCTTGTGGAAAACTATAATCGGGGCGTTCAGGTTCAAAAATACGCTTTGAACGGATATCAATACTTTGATGCTCACCCAATTGCTGAATCTGGCGATGGGTGTAATAAGCACGCGCCAGATTATCGTCTAAATGAATACTGACACAGCCCATTAAATATTTGGCACGCATTGACCATAATACTTTAGGCACCAGATTCAACCACAGCATGGAAAGTGCTTTACCAGAACGGAATTGAGGGTGAACGCAAGTTCGACCAATTTCTAAAACACTCGGTAAATGTGATAAATGCGGAACAATTTCGAATTCCTGAGCACTATAACTCTGCCCGATTTCATGGCCTTGAAATAATTTTAATCGAGTATAGGCAACAATTTCACCTGTCCACTTCTCACGTAAAACGGCATGTTCACAGCCAAAATCATAAAGGTCTTGATCTAAACCATCTTCAAAATGCATCCCAAATTGATGGCTAAATTGTGTAGCTCTAAAACGTTGTACATCTTGTAATTCTTTTAAATTATCCACCCATTCAAAACGGAACTGGTTTTGAGCTGGTTTGTGGCGTAAAGGTAAAGTCAATGTCTGGCGATATTGATTTAATTTTCCTAGCATAATGAAAGCTCCTTATGGCTAGATTTACCTTAAAGCGCTTAAATGACATTGATATGACTAAAACATGAACAACACATGACGAAAAAAAGAGGCCAATTTAAGGCCCCTTTTTGTTTTCATCAGCAGAATTAATGCTTGACGCGATTGGTAATTAAAGTACCCACACCATGATCAGTAAAGATTTCTAACAAACTTGCATGCGGTACACGTCCATCAACGATATGCGCACTGACCACACCACCTTTTACCGCATCGAGTGCACAACCCACTTTTGGAATCATGCCACCATAAATCACGCCTGTTTCAATCAGACGATCAACTTCTTGCGTGGTCAGCCCCGTTAACAAGTTTTTATTTTCGTCCAGTACACCCGTGATATTGGTCAATAAAATCAGTTTTTCTGCGCCTAACGCTTCTGCAACTTTACCAGCCACAAGGTCAGCATTGATATTATAAGTATTGCCATCCTCATCTACACCAAGTGGTGCAATGACAGGAATAAAATCACTTTGGGTAAACATTTCAAGGACGTCAGTTTTTACACCTGTAACTTCGCCAACCATACCCAAGTCAATTTGTGAAACGGAACCATCTGCTTCCTGTTTTTCCATCAACAATTTACGTGCGCGCAGCAAATTGCCATCTTTACCCGTTAAACCAATGGCACGACCGCCATGTTTATTGATCAGGTTAACGATCGATTTATTGACGCTACCGCCGAGTACCATCTCAACCACTTCCATGGTTGCTTCATCGGTCACGCGCATGCCATCAATACGGTCAGATTCTTGTCCTAAACGTTTTAATAATGAATCCACTTGTGGGCCGCCACCATGTACAACGATCGGATTTAAACCCACGGTTTTTAACAACACAATGTCACGGGCAAATGAACTTTCCAACTCAGGATCAGTCATCGCATTACCACCATATTTTACAACCAACGTTTTTCCTGCAAATCGTTGGATATACGGCAAAGCTTCAATCAAAATTTTTGCTTTATCAATGCCGATATGTTCATGTGGCATGCGTCTCTCCTTATTAAGCCTGTGCGAGTTCTTGTGCAATCTGTGGATAATGGTCTTGCAACATAGAAACAAATGTCTGGCGAATTTCAACTAGCCGATCCGGATTGTCTGCATCGAAGCGGACGGTAAAATATTCACCAGTATTTGATGCTCGAATAATGCCAAAACCATCATCAAAATCAAGTCTTACACCATCTATTTTACTTAAACGTGCGCCTAAACGGTGACTTAAAATCTCGATCTCATCTAAAACCTGTTTCGGATTGGCATCATGCGTGCTGATATAAGTATCTTCGGTGCAGTAACGTTCAGGATAAATACTCAATAATTCAGACAAGCTTTTTGCTGTTGATTGTGTGAGGTATTCCATCACACGCAAAGCCGCATAGAGGCCATCATCATAGCCATAACCACGTCCGTCGTTAAAGACATAATGGCCTGCATATTCGCCACCAAAGACCGCAGCACCGTTGGATTGAGATAAATAAGCCCGTAAAAAACTGCTTCCTGTACGGATCATTTTGGCCTGTCCCGCAAGTTGCTGAACCGTGTCAGACACCATACGCGAACATTTCACATCAAAAACAATTTCTTTTTGTGGATGCTGCTGTAAACAGATCTGTGCAAATAAGGACAGCAAGCGATCAGGACTAATAATCGTGGCCTGCTCATCTAGCAGAACGACACGATCACCATCCCCATCTAAGGCGATACCAAGATCGGCCTGTTGTGACAAAATCGCTGCCTGCAATTGCTTTAAATGCTCAGCATGAGAAGGATCTGGTGCATGATCGGGGAAATGTCCATTGGCTTCACAACGCAATGCAATCACCTCACAACCTAACTGTTCCAGCACCAGTTTTGCACAATGGCCTGCTGAACCATGTAAACCATCAAGAGCAACTTTTAATGGTCGAGCCAATTGAATATCATCAATTAATGCGTGTTGATACTGTAAACAATATTGCGGAATGGTGTGATGCAGGAGAATATCTGAGGTAAAACTTTCTTTGGCAGTCGGTAGAGAAATTTGCGCGAGCTGACCAACGGATTGAATCGTTTCAGGACTCGGAGGCTCCCCTTTGACAATCCACTTAATTCCGTTATCAGACTTTGGATTATGGCTTGCGGTCACCATAATGCCATTCCCACCAAAATCACGGGCAATGTAATACATCATCGGTGATGAGCAGCAACCAATACTGGTCACTTGCAGACCTTCTTGTTGAAGCGCGTGCTGAATAATTTCAGCATAATGAGGGCTGGTTAATCGCGCATCATAACCAACAACAACCTGATTCTGTCCAGCGTTTTTATAGTGTAAAGCTAAGGCGTGGGCAATTGAACAAATAATATTTGGCGTGAGATTTGAAAGTTTTCCGCGAATATCATAAGCACGAAAAATATTCAAAGGAAATGTTTGTTGTATATTCACAGCAAGCCCCTATTTTTATAATCATTCGATTATTCAAAAATGGCGAAATTATTAAGTAATTAATTAACCCTTGTTCAGAAAAATTAAAATAATTAATCAGTTGCTTTGTAATATACTTTAAACAAACAATCAATATTAAAAATGCAATGTTTTCCAGTAAAACATTGCATTTTAAGTGATATTTACCGAAAAATTATTGCTTACCCGTATGCCCGAAACCGCCAGCACCACGCTCAGTTGCAACAAATTCATTCACTTGTTCAAACTCGGCCTGTACAACTGGCACCAGAACATATTGTGCCAAACGCTCACCTGGCTCCAAACGGAATGTATTTTGACCACGGTTCCAGACAGATACCATTAATTCACCTTGATAATCTGAATCAATCAAGCCAACCAAGTTACCTAAAACGATCCCGTGTTTATGGCCTAGACCAGAACGAGGCAAAATCAAACCAGCAAAGTTTGGATCTTCGATATAAATCGCCAAACCAGTTTTAACCAAAACAGTTTCACCTGGCGCAATATCAATTGCTGCATCTAAACATGCACGTAAATCTAAACCTGCTGAACCTGTGGTTGCATAAGAAGGCAAAGCCCACTCTTGACCTAAACGCGCATCTAATACTTTAACTTGGACTTTCATTACAACTTCCTACTTACAAACTTTTATCGTTTCAACAATGCTTTTAAATTGGCAAGATACTGCTGCGCCTGCTCTTTTGGATCAACATTCGGCGCCAGTTTCTTTTTACGGCCATGCCATTCCAGATCATCTTGTGGCATTTCATCCAAGAAGCGACTTGGCGTCATCTGACGCATTTGTCCACCGTTCTTACGCTGTTCTGCCAGTGTCAAAGTCAAACCTTGACGCGCACGGGTAATTCCCACGTACATCAAACGGCGTTCTTCCTCAATGGTTTCTGATGCAATCGAGTTCTTGTGTGGTAACAGTTCTTCTTCCAGACCAATCATATACACATAAGGGAACTCCAGACCTTTTGCCGCATGCAAAGTCAACAAGTTCACTTTATCGGTGTCTTCTTCTTCCTGTTGCTGCTCAAGCATATCCAGCAGTACCAGTTTACGAATCACGCTTTCAATATTTTTCTCATCGACATCGTCAGTACGATTCAATAAGTTTTGAATACTGCTATATAAACTTTCGATGCTATCGAGCTTGGTTTTTTCCTGAGCAGGTGTTGCCGCCTGTTCACGAATATAATCGATATAACCTGCTTCATTGATCATCTGACGAACCTTTGGCATCGGCTCATCATCGTCAAGTAACTCACGGGTAAATGTCGCAATAAAATCAGCAAACTCATGCAATTGTGTAGCCGCTTTCTTCGGTAACACCATGCTTAAACGCTGGTCAGCAGATGCTGTGAGCAAAGACAAGGTATTTTCTTGGGCAAATAAACCCAGCTTTTCCAAAGTTACAGGCCCAATCGCACGTTTTGGCGTATTAATAATACGCAAGAATGCACTGTCATCTTCCGGGTTAATGATGAGACGTAAATAGCTCATCACATCCTTAATTTCTGCACGCGCGAAGAAAGACTGACCACCCGACAGTTTATAAGGGATTTGCATCTGACGTAATTGGGTTTCAATGACACGCGCCTGAAAGTTTCCACGATATAACACCGCATAATCTTTCCAGTTTTTACCGTTCATCAATTTGTGGGTGATCAGATCTTTGACCACGCGTTCTGCTTCATCATCGTCATTTAAGCAGGTAATGACGCGAATGGTTTCGCCATGACCTTTATCACTCCACAATTTCTTATCGAAAATATGCGGGTTATTCTCAATCACGGCATTGGCCGCTTTTAGAATACGACTGGTTGAACGATAGTTCTGCTCAAGTTTGATGACTTTGAGATTATGGAAGTCATCCTTCAATAACGCCATGTTTTCAGGCTTTGCACCACGCCATGCATAAATGGACTGGTCATCATCACCTACGGCGGTGAACTGCCCCATCACCCCAACCAACAGCTTAACCAAGGTATATTGCGCAGTATTGGTATCCTGATATTCATCGACCAGTAAATAGCGAACGCGGTTTTGCCATTTGTCACGGACTTCAGCATTTTCCTGAAGCAAACGTGTCGGCATCACGATCAGGTCATCAAAATCTACGGCGTTATAGGCACGTAAGTTACGCTCATAAAGCTGATAAAGATGTGCAAACTGGACATCTTCAACCGTTTCACAAGTGGAATGTGCTTGTTCTGGAACGATCAGATCGTTTTTCCAGTCTGAAATTTTCTTCATTGCCTTAGCAAGAAGTTCTTTACTCTCTGCCCCAGACAAATTATCGCGCTGCATCAAATCCATCAGGATTCGCTTACAGTCATCCGCATCTAAAATAGAAAAGTTGTTTTTAAGCGGTAAATGTTTTAATTCAAGACGAAGTAAATTCAAACCAAATGTATGGAAGGTCGAAACCGAAAGTCCTTTTGCCTCTTCACGTGAAAGCAATTTACCCACACGTTCTTTCATTTCACGTGCAGCCTTATTGGTAAAGGTCATTGCCGTAATACGATAGGCTGGAATACCACATTGTTGTACCAAGAAAGCCACTTTTCGGGTAATTACTGAAGTTTTACCCGAACCTGCACCTGCGAGTACCAACAAAGGCCCCTGAACATATTTCATGGCTTCAAGTTGCTTGTCATTAAGTTGACTGGCAGATGACATTGGTTATTCCTCTCTCGTTTCCGAGCCTGATTTTTCGAGCACAATTATAGACATCTATGTTTTAGAATCCCAATAGTAAATCTAGGGATATGTATAAATTATGATGCCTTATACAAATGGTACGCCACGGCTTGTCGCCTGACTGGATCGACAATAAAAAAAACCACCCGAAGGTGGTTTTTTAGAAATCAGTAAAAATTACTGTTTTGCATAAATGCTGATTTCTACACGACGGTTTTGCTCTTTACCAGCAGCAGTCGCGTTTGAAGCGATCGGGTTAGAAGAACCATAACCTTGCGCATCGATACGGCTAGAAGATACGCCTTGACCAGCTAAGTAGTTTTTAACTGATTGAGCACGTGCTTGAGATAATGGGATATTGATTGAATCGTTACCCGTATTATCTGTATAACCAGTTACAAGAATCGCACTCTTGTTATCTTCACCTAAAGTTTGCGCTACTTTGTTTAAAGTGCTGTAGAAGTTAGGTTTGATGTTTGATTTGTTTGTATCAAAAGTAATGCTACCAGGCATGATTAACTGAACAGAACCATCTGGGTTACGGCCTACTTCTACGCCAGTACCAGCCATTTGCTCACGTAATTTTTTCTCTTTATTGTCGAGATATAAACCACCAGCAGCACCAAGAACAGCACCGATTGCCGCAGCACGGTTGTTTTGTTTACTTGTATTTGCGTTACCTTTAGATACGCCATAACCTGCAGCTGCACCAATTAATGCACCTAGAGCAGATTTGTCATATTCTACGCCACCGATGTTATTACCTGTAGTTTGGCAACCAGAAAGTACCAATCCAGCCCCTACGAGTGTTGAAATTACTAATGCACGCATTGCGTAGCTCCTGTCTATGTATTTTGTTGTCTGGACAAATAATGAATGAGAAAACTGGCCTAGACCATTGATATTTTGTTAATAATAAACACTTTATTTGTATTTTTGTAATATTTTGATGCATTTTACTTGAATAAAGCACCACAATTTCTTCATGTTTATGGTTTTCACACAATAAATATTTTATGTGACATTCATCACACAGCTAAAAATCCGCTTTCCCCACTTCAAAAATCACATTTAATCGGAAAAAGCAGTGTTAACCCGCCTAAATATATAAAAATTGTCAACATCTGAAAATATACAGTTGTATTTCAACATCTGTTGTTTATAGTTGGAACATCTCTTTTTTCAAACATCTGCACTCAAGGCTCGATTTATGTCTAACGCCAATAAAAAAGCGTCCTTATTGCAAAAAGTCAGTAAAGGATTAACCGTTAGTTCAGTCATTACAGGAAGTACATTTTTTCATGGCCCACCTGTACTGGCATTAGGTTTAACCAAATTATTTAAAAAATCATCAAAAGTAGACGAAACCAATATTCAGATTACCAACAGTTGGTTAGGGGTAAATAACTGGTTAATTGACAATGTATTGCCAGATTTACACTGGGATATCAGTATTGATAAAAGCCTCGACCTGAATCTGCAAGGTCGATATATGATGATGTGTAACCATCAAAGCTGGGTCGATACCACAGTCAATCAATATTTTGGCCTAACCCGTATGCCGCTTACCCGCTTCTTTACCAAATGGGAACTTATTTTTATTCCATTTGTCGGGCAAGCATTTAAAATCCTCGGCTTTCCGATGATGAAACGTCATACCAAAGAGCAAATCGCGAAGAATCCCGAACTAAAATCACGCGATATGCTGGAAGCACGTAAAGCTTGTGAACAGTTACTTAGTCAACCTTTTACCTTACTCAACTATTTAGAAGGGACCCGTTTTACGCCTGAAAAACATGCTGCACAGCAATCCCCTTATCAAAACCTGCTTAAACCTAAAGCAGGTGGTCTTGCCTTAGCATTAAATATTCTTGGAGATAAAATTGATGCATTGGTCGATATGACTATTGTTTATCCAGACGGTGCGCCTGGTTATGGCGAATTCTGGCTCGGTGATGTGTCTCGTATTGCAGTAGATTTACGTAAAATAGATATTCCAGAGTGGGTACTTGGTGGTAATTATGAGGATGATCCCGTTTATCGTGAACGCTTCCAGAAATGGGTGGATCAGATCTGGACTGAAAAAGACCAGCTCATTAGCCAAATGAAAGCCAAATACCAGCAATAGTTTCAAAAGGAATTGTAGTAAGACATGACCCAGCAGGACTCAGGAAAGAACTCTAAATATAACTATGTCAATCCGAACAGCAAATTCTTTAAGCTGTTTTTGGTCTATGACATTTTTATGGTCTTTATTATTGTTTTTAACCTGTTCTGCTTAGGCATGAACTTTTTCCTGATGAGCAATATCGGGTCTTGGTTTTTTAATACCATCCAACTCCCGACGGTGCTGGAGTTTTATCGAACCCATTTACACCCGTGGGTAATTACCACTGAAGCATGGTTTATTATCTTTTTAATTGTAGAACTGGTCATTCGCTGGTTTCTTTCAATTGTACAAAAACACCATGCACGTTGGTGGTTCTTCCCTTTCATTCACTGGTATGAAATTCTTGCGGTGATCCCACATTTCCGTTTTTTACGTTTATTCCGTGCCGGGATCATCGCTTATCGTTTGTATGAGCTGGGCTACAAAGTTGTACCAGATGGAATCCGGATTAAAGCCGTCTTTTATTATCGCGTGGTCATGGAAGAATTATCAGATCGTGTAGTCATCACCGTGATTGATGGCATTCGTCATGAGCTGCAAACCAGTTCACAACACAAAAAAATTATTCATGATGTCGTTGATCATCATCGACAACTGTTTACCGTCACCTTGGCTTCCTTGCTACAAGAGTCACTTGCAACAGCGTTACAACAACAGCAACCTTTAATTACCCAAAAAGTCGGCGTTATTGTCAATCAGGCCATTGAAGATACGCCTGAACTGACGCAACTCTTGCGCCTAATTCCGATTGTTGGGGGAAGAATCGAGCAACAGATTCAAAGTATTGGTCAACGTTTAGGTGAAAATATCAGTGCGGGTTTGATCGAGCCATTTACGGCAGGCTCACCTCAGCGACCGAATGAAAATTATCAATATATTGCAGAGCAAGTCAGCCAGTTGAATATTGATAATCAATATCTGGAAGAGCTGGTCGAATCGGTCGTATTTGAAAGCCTTGAAGCGATAAGAAAACAAGTAAAAGTGAAGCAATGGCAGCAGATTTTGCAAGAATCTGATCAATTGGATAAAAAAGCAGAATGATTACAAGAAAAATTACCAATCGAGCTAGAGAATTCGTGTAATTTGTTCTAGCATTTGCTTTTATTTACAACTGCTTTAACACAATAGAGCGCTTAAAAAGCCCTGAAGGATAAATTATGGC